>Ga0070741_10000167_pt1 | contig 247015 bp, 191 predicted proteins | sample Coa_R1_4_FD_66440 | JGI IMG/M metagenome (GOLD analysis project Ga0070741, IMG submission 66440) | Surface soil microbial communities from Centralia Pennsylvania, which are recovering from an underground coalmine fire - Coalmine... | ecosystem: Environmental > Terrestrial > Soil >... | reverse complement strand
GTGGGTATTGGTGTTGGTTTTGTTTTTCATATGAACCTTGGTGTAGCGCGATTTCGCTCACCCGCCAATACCCATGCCATCTACCGGCAACACGGTGGTAGAGCGGGCAGTCCTCTGCACGCCGTCCTCCGAAACGATTCAGGGCGTTCCGAACAGGTATGGTTGATGTTCAATGAGCTACAAAACAGTTCATGGAAAGCATAGGCAACCTGCGTAACCTCTGACTATGCCGTTCGGCCACCCGCCAACCGGAACGACAGATAGCAGCCTGATGGGCAAAACGATGCGCCTCAGGGAGTGCCCGTGAATCTCCGTCAGGTCTTGGAGTGCGGCGTGCAGCGCCGCTTTCGAACCGCCGATGCCCTTTCGCCCGCCGAAATGGTGACGGAAACACCTCTTGTTCAGCCTTTATCCTTTAGTTTTCAAAGAACATCCGCGCTCCCAAATGGAGCAAGGCAAAATCGCCAATCCGCCGCGCTCAATGACGCGTTTGGGCCTTTGTCATTGGACATTGGCTCGCCCCGCCGTAGCAGCCCGGGCGTAGGCGGGTCCTTCCGGCGCGGAGCGTCGGCTTCCCTCTTCACTGACGCACAACATTTAGCTCCTGAATCCGTCATGCGCAAGCTGAACTTTTCAATATTTCTGTAATCAGTTCTGGTGACCGGCCTTGGGAAAAGCGTTCCTTCCAAACGGCCCGCGTACGTGGGAGAGATAAAATGGCCATGGGCTTCGGTAAGGTGCGGCAAAAACCATAGCGCCAACGGCGCGGCTTCATACCAGCCTGGGCTGAAGCGAGCAACGCGAGCGCAGGCCCAGGTGAACCGCCCAGAATACATCCAAGCCCTGTGGGGGCGTGATAACCAGGCCACACCACCGAACATGCATGAGAATGGGCAAGCCCTGGCACGATCGGCCGCGACCGGCAGAATAATCACCCAAATCCCTTCCCACTTGCCCCAACGAACCGGGCAAGGCACATTGCCCGTGCTTTGAACGAACGAACAACCGCTGCCGATTTACCCGAGCCGCAGCCTGCAACCAATCCCGCCCGGCTGACCGGGCGAAACGTCGGCAATTGGCGCACTCAGCTCGAACTCTTGCGCCGCCTTCTGGTCGTGCTGGGCCTTTGCTTGTGGTTTGGCGGGTTCACTTTTTATTCGCTGGTCGTGATTCACACCGGCCACCGGGTTTTTGACAGCCAGGTGGAGACGGGCTTCCTCACCCAGCAAGTCACGAATTGGCTCAACCTCATCGGCGTCCTTGTCCTTCTGCTCATGCTCTGGAACGTGCTTGCTTCGTGGCGGTCGCAGCCGCGGAACCTGTGTCGTGGTTTGTTGCTGGCTTGGGTAATCATCGCCGGGATACAAGTGAGTTTATTCTGTCTTCATCCAATGCTGGATCGTCTCCTTGATGCGGACAGCCGCACAATCCTGCACAAAGCGCCCTTCATCAGCCTGCACCGCTGGTACATGAATCTCTCAACCGTGCAATGGACCATCACGATTCTCTACATCTGGGGTTCTCTCGTTGCCTGGCGGCAAGCCGATCGGGCAGACGATTCGGGTCAAAGTCGCTTCGCCTAATGCCGTTGACAATCTGCTTTGCGGGAACGTAGCCTTCTTTTTGTTCGGGTGGCAGCCGGGTTTTAGGAACTCCTGAGCAACTCAAATAGCTGGTTGATCATTGTTTCCGTGAACGACCTGTTTTTTCATACCGCTGGCTTCTCAAGGATCCTGACTCCCTGTCGCGGCTGTTTAGACGACCACTCTTGAAACCGCCGCCTGCCCCCTTGTGCCCGGCCATGCATAGTCAGCGACCACCGGCAAAGCCGGTGGCTTGAAAATGTGAACCGCTCAAAGCGGGTTAATCTCGGAGCCGCTCGAAGCGGCCTGGTTCCCCGAACAGTCCCAACTGATCGAGGCGTCGATCTTCCTTATCCTGGTCTTGGATGTACTTGCGCACCAGCGTCTCATTCCGGCCCACCGTCGACACCCAGTACCCTCTCGCCCAAAAATGCTGCCCCACAAAGTTTCGCCGCTGCCCTTGGTGGGTCCGCGCAATATGGATCGCACTTTTACCCTTGATGTACCCCATGACCTGCGACACCGAATATTTGGGCGGAATCGAGATGAGCATATGCACATGATCGACCTGCAAATGCCCCTCCTCAATGGCGCATTCCTTCTGGCGCGCCAGTTCTCGGAATACGGTGCCCAAGTGCCGCCGCAACTGCCAATACAAGGCCTTGCGGCGGTATTTCGGAATAAACACAACATGATATTTACATTCCCACTTCGTGTGGCTTAAACTTTCAAACACATTCATTTTTGAGTCTCCTGTTGTTGACCTTGAGCGGTTCACAACGTGGATTCTCAAAAGGACTCCCGGAGCTGTCAAACTCCGGGAGTCTCCCCAGCAAAGCTGGGGGATTTCCAGAATTATTAAAGCTCATCGTGTGGAGTATCAGCAAATCTCGGCCATGCGGGATGTTTACCGCCAGGAGATGAACTGTCAGATCATCCATGATTCGTTGCACACGCGGCCAGGTTGGGTCCTTGAATATTTGCTCAGCGCGGACGGCGCAACGATTGGCTACGGCTCCATCGCCATAAGCGGGCCTTGGAAAGCCAAGCCGACCGTGTGTGAGTTTTTCGTGCTGCCCCACCACCGCTCGAAGCTGTTCGATTCCTTTTCGGCGCTGCTGGCCGCCAGCGGCGCGAAAATGATTGAGACTCAGAGCAACGCTCCCTTGCTTACAGTAATGCTGCACGCGTTCGCCCAAAATGTGGAGAGTGAGAGCATTCTCTTCCACGACAAAGTGACCACTTCTCATTCAATCCCCGGTGCTCTTTTTCGCCGTGCTGTGGCCGGTGATGCGGATCAAATCCGCCGGGAACAATTGGACCCGGATGCCAAATGGGTGGTGGAAACCGAGGGCAGCGTCGTCGCGGCAGGAGATATCCTTTTTCACTATAACCGGCCGTACGGTGACATTTACATGAAAGTGGCGGAATCGTTTCGTCAACGCGGTCTGGGTGCCTACTTGGTTCAGGAACTAAAGCGAACCTGTTACGAGATGGGAAGCGTCCCGGCGGCTCGATGCAATCCAGCCAATGTCGCTTCTCGGAAGACCCTCCTGAAGGCTGGCTTTGTTCCGTGCGGGCATATTCTTCATGGCTCCCTTCCCACGTAAGTGAACATGCGTCAGGCCAGGGCCCGCCGGCTTGGACTGTGGCACGTTTCTGAGCCCCCCGCCTCGAATCCTTGGCCGTCGCCCGATATGATCCAGCCGCTTCCCTTTGGACCGGTGCAGCACTCATTGCTTCCAGCCCCTCGCTGACCCGTTTACACCTTTTTAACAGGATGGGGTGTTCTTTTAACTATCGCGGATGAGCCCAGCGGAGGAAGGTTGCAGCATGACGGATTTAATATTCATCCTGGTCATTGTGGCGTTTTTCGCCTTCAGCGGCTTGTACGTGAAGTTCTGCGACAAGCTTTGATCTCGCGGGAGCTTTTATGGAAAACATCATCGTCGGCATAGTTGCCCTGTTGCTCTTCATTTACCTGTTTGTGGCCATGATTCGGCCCGAGAAATTTTAACCAAGGATCACCATGCACTCTTACGATTGGTTTCAACTGGGGCTCTACGTGGCGCTGCTGGCGTTGATCACCAAACCGATGGGGCTGTTCCTCGGCCGCGTGCTCGATGCCAACGGCCGCACCTGGTTCGACCCGGTCCTCAAGCCGCTCGAGCGAATCACCTACCGCGTGATGGGTGTGAAGCCGAACGTCGAACAAGACTGGAAGCAATACACGCTGGCGATGCTCATGTTCAGCCTGGTCAGTTGCGTGTTCACCTACGCGATCCTGCGCCTTCAACACTGGCTGCCGCTCAATCCCCAGCATTTCGGGCCCACCACTCCTGACCTGGCGTTCAACACCTCAACGAGCTTCACGACCAATACCAACTGGCAGAGCTACACCGGCGAATCGACCATGTCCTACCTCTCGCAAATGGTGGCGCTCGTAATCCATAACTTCGGTTCGGCCGCCACGGGCATTGCCCTCGCGGCCGCACTGGTGCGCGGCATCGCCCGGCACTCGGCCGCCACGCTCGGCAACTTCTGGGTCGATCTGGTGCGAATCACCTATTACCTGCTGCTGCCAATCTGTTTGGTGTTCGCTTTGGCCCTGGTATCGCAAGGAATGATTCAGAATTTCAAACCATACACGACCGCCAAATTGCTCGAACCTTTCACCACACAGGTCCAGAAAACCGATGACAAGGGCCAGCCGGTCACCACGAACGTTGCCGTCACAGTCCAGGCGCCCAAACTCGACGCGAACGGACAACCCGTCCTGGCCAACGGCGCGCCCGTCATGCTCGACGTGCCCAAGCTCGACGAAAAAGGCCAGCCCGTCATGACGAACATGCCGGTCATGATCGATCAGAAGATCGACACTCAAACCATCCCGCAGGGGCCGATGGCTTCGCAGGTCGCCATCAAAATGCTCGGCACCAACGGCGGCGGCTACACCAATGCCAACGCCGCGCATCCCTTCGAAAATCCAACGCCCCTGTCGAACTTTCTCCAGATTCTTTCCATCTTCGCCATCGGCAGCGGCCTGACTTATTATCTCGGTCGAATGACCAAAAACCAGGCGCACGGCTGGTCGGTTTGGTCGGCGATGATGATATTGTTCCTGGCCGGAGCCCTGGTTTGCTGGTGGGCGGAAGCCGCCGGAAACCCGATCCACCACCAACTTGGCGTGGCAGCCGCGGGCGGCAACATGGAAGGCAAGGAAGTGCGCTTCGGCATCTTCAACTCCGCCCTGTTCGCCACCATTACCACCGACGCCTCCTGCGGCGCGGTCAATTCCATGCACGACTCGTTCACTGCGCTGGGCGGATTCGTGCCTTTGTTCAACATCCAACTCGGCGAAATCATCATCGGCGGCGTTGGCGCGGGCCTTTACGGCATGCTCGTCTTCGTGGTGCTGGCCGTCTTCATTGCCGGGTTGATGGTTGGCCGCACACCCGAGTATCTCGGCAAAAAGATCGAGTCCTATGATGTCAAAATGGCGATGCTCGCGCTGCTCGTGCTGGCGGTGTCCATCCTCGGCTTTGCCGCCTGGGCCTCGGTCAGCAAATGGGGCTTGGACGCCTTGAACAATTCCGGGCCGCACGGCCTCAGTGAAATCCTTTACGCCTACAGTTCCGCCAACGGCAACAACGGCAGCGCGTTCGCCGGGTTGAGCGCCAACACCCCCTGGCTTAACACAACCATCGGCCTCGCGATGTTGATCGGGCGCTTTTTGATGATCGTTCCGATCATGGCCATGGCCGGTTCACTTGGGCGCAAAAAAGTTTCCCAGGCGAGCGCTGGAACTTTCCCCGTGTCCGGCGGCACGTTCGTGGTGCTATTGCTCGGCACGATTCTGCTGGTGGGAGCACTAAACTTTCTCCCCGCGCTGACCCTGGGGCCCATTGTCGAACATTTCCAGAACCATCAGGGCACTCTGTACTAATCTCATTATGCGCCACGCCACAACACGTAGCGCAGACTTCCAAGTCTGCTGTATCGCGGGTTTCCAAACCCGCAAGCCGTCCGATGTTTCAGTGCTCCCCAAAATCACAACGCCCTGCCGATTTGGAAATCGGCGATACAGCAGGTTGGGAAACCTGCGCTACCTCATTTAAGGACAGCCATGACTCAAAAATCTCCTTCGCTGTTTGACTGGAAAATTGTTGGGCCGGCGATTGTTGACTCATTCCGAAAACTCGACCCGCGGCTGATGATCAAGAACCCGGTGATGTTCGTCACCATGGTCGGCGCGGCGCTGACAACGCTCGGCATTTTCACCGGAGCCGCAAGCGAACGCGGATTTATTCTCCAACTCGCCATCTGGCTTTGGTTCACGGTATTGTTTGCCAACTTCGCCGAAGCCGTCGCCGAAGGCCGCGGGAAGGCGCAAGCCGAGAGCCTGCGCAAGGCCCGCAAGGACACCATCGCGCGCCGCCTGCGCAACGGCCGCGAGGAACGGGTGCCCGCGCCGGAATTGGAAAAAGGCGACCTTGTCGTTTGCGAAGCGGGCGATGTCATCCCGGCGGACGGCGATGTGATGGAGGGCATCGCCAGCGTCGATGAAGCGGCCATCACGGGCGAATCCGCCCCGGTCATCCGCGAAAGCGGCGGTGATCGCAGCGCGGTCACCGGCGGCACGCGCGTGCTCAGCGACCGCATTGTGATTCGCATCACCATTGAAAAAGGCGGCGGCTTTTTGGATCGCATGATTGCGCTGGTCGAAGGTGCGCAACGCCAAAAGACGCCGAACGAAATTGCGCTCACCATTTTGCTGGCGGCCTTGACCTTCATCTTTCTGCTGGTGTGCGTGACGTTGAAGCCGTTCGGCATCTACTCGGCAACGGCATTCTCGGTGCCCGTGCTGATTGCGCTGCTCGTTTGCCTGATTCCCACGACCATCGGCGGGTTATTGAGCGCCATCGGCATCGCGGGCATGGACCGCGTGCTGCAACGAAACGTCATCGCCATGAGCGGTCGCGCCGTCGAAGCGGCCGGGGATGTGGATGTGTTGCTGCTCGACAAGACCGGCACCATCACGCTCGGCAACCGCATGGCAACCGCCTTCCTGCCCGCGCCGAGCATCAAGATCGAGCAATTGGCCGATGCCGCGCAACTCGCCTCCCTGGCGGATGAAACACCCGAAGGCCGTTCGATCGTCGTGCTGGCCAAGGATCAATTCAACCTTCGCGCGCGCGAGGTCGCGCCAACCCACGCGAATTTCGTGCCGTTCACGGCCCAAACACGCATGAGCGGCGTGGACTTTCCGGCGCTGAACGGCCAACCAGCCCGCTCGATCCGCAAAGGCGCGGCCGAGGCCATCAAGAATTATGTGCAACAGGCCGGCGGCAAATTTCCGCAAACCGTCAGCCAGGGCGTCGAGGACATTTCGCGTTCGGGCGGCACGCCGCTGGTCGTGGCGGATGGCGGTGAAGTCCTTGGCGTCGTGCATTTGAAGGACGTGGTCAAAGGCGGCATCAAGGAACGCTTCGCGCATTTGCGCAAGATGGGCATTCGCACCGTGATGATCACCGGCGACAATGCGCTCACCGCCGCCGCCATCGCCGCCGAGGCGGGCGTGGACGATTTCATGGCGCAGGCGACGCCCGAGCAAAAGCTGCAGCGCATCCGCGAAGAGCAGGCCACCGGGCATCTGGTGGCCATGACCGGCGACGGCACGAATGACGCCCCGGCCCTGGCGCAAGCCGACGTCGGTGTGGCGATGAACACCGGCACACAAGCCGCGCGCGAAGCCGGCAACATGGTCGATCTCGACAGCAATCCGACGAAGTTGATCGACATCGTCGAAATCGGCAAGCAGATGCTCATCACCCGCGGTTCGCTCACTACCTTCAGCATCGCGAACGATGTCGCGAAGTATTTTGCAATCGTGCCCGCGATGTTGATGGCCACCTTTCCAGCCATCGCGCCGCTGAACATCATGCACCTCCACAGCCCGACCAGCGCGATCCTGAGCGCGGTCATCTTCAACGCGCTGATCATCATCGCGTTGATTCCGCTGGCCTTGCGCGGCGTGAAATACACGCCCATCGGCGCGCTGGCGACGTTGCAGCGCAATCTTCTGATCTACGGCCTCGGCGGAGTCATCATTCCGTTCGTCGGCATCAAGATCATCGATATTCTAATCACCTCTCTCAAATTGATTTAACCCTGGCGCTCATTTATGAAAGAACTCTTTTCCCATATTCGCGGCGCAGTAATGGTCACATTGGCTCTGGCCGTGGTTTGCTGCGGGATTTATCCGCTGGTTGTGTTTGGCATCGCGCAAGTCTGCTTCCCGGCCAAGGCCAACGGCAGCTTGATCGTCGAGGCAGACGGAACCGTGCGCGGCTCCCGCCTGCTCGGCCAGCCGTTCGCCTCGGACAAATATTTCCACTCGCGGCCTTCCGCGGCGGGAACCGGATATGACGCCACGAGTTCCGGCGGCAGCAACCTCGGACCGACCTCAAAGAAATTGGCCGATTCCATTGCCCAAAATATTGCCGATTACCGGATCCAAAACGGCCTCGCGACCAATGCCCCCGTTCCAGCCGACGCCGTCACCGCTTCGGGCAGCGGATTGGACCCGCACATCAGCATTCAGAACGCCCTTGTGCAGATGCCACGAGTCGCCAAGGCACGCGGGTTGAGCGAAGAAAAAGTGCGCGCCTTGATTGCGGCCCACACCGATCCGGCGGATTTGGGTTTCCTGGGGGAACCGCGTGTGAATGTGTTGATGCTGAATCTGGCTTTGGATGGGCATTGAAATGTCCAATGCCCAATGACCAAAAAATGCCCAGGCTCCAAATCCCGGTTGATATTTGGGCCTTGGGAATTCACTGGTCATTTGGCATTGGGCATTGGACATTAAAGCTGGGAACGGTTAACTGATGAACCACCCGAAGCATGAGCGACGACCATCGTCCCAATCCTGACGCCTTGCTTGCCGCCATCCATAAGGAGGAAGCGGCAAAACGGCGCGGTCGATTGAAGGTCTTCCTCGGCATGTCCCCTGGCGTCGGCAAAACCTACGCCATGCTCGAAGCGGCGCGGCGCGAACTGGCTTCCGGCTGCGACGTGGTCATCGGCTACGTCGAAACCCATGGACGCAAGGATACCGATGCCCTCGCAGAAGGACTGCCGCAAGTTCCGCGTCGCTCGGTCGATTATCGCGGCGTGGCTCTCACGGAGATGGACCTCGACGGCGTATTGGCGCGGCATCCCCAACTGGCGCTCGTGGACGAACTGGCCCACACCAACGCCGCCGGCTCGCGGCACCCCAAACGGTACCAGGACGTGCGCGAACTGCTGGACGCGGGCATCGACGTGTTTACCACGCTCAACGTGCAGCACGTGGGCAGCCGCGCCGAGATCGTGCGCGAATTCAGCGGCGCCACCATCCAGGAAACCGTGCCGGATTCGGTGCTGGACGACGCGGAAATCGAGCTGGTGGATTTGCCGCCGGGCGAACTTATCAAGCGGCTTGGCGAAGGCAAAGTGTACTTGGGAGATCGCGCGCAGGCGGCCGCCAACAATTTCTTTCGCGTCGGCAATCTCAATGCGCTCCGCGAGCTGGCCTTGCGGCTGGCGGCGGAACACGTCGGTCAGGACTTGCGCCAATTCCTCTCCGCCCGCCAGATTGCCGGTCCCTGGAAAACCGGCCAGCGCTTGCTTGTGGCCATCAGCCCCAGCCCGCTCTCGGAATCGATGGCGCGCTGGACCCGCCGGCTGGCGGACAATTTGCAAGCGCCCTGGCTGGCCGTCTATGTGGATCTCGGGCACACGCTCTCCGACGCGGAGCAAACCCGTCTCCAGTCCAACCTCGCGATCGCCCGTGAACTCGGCGCGGAAGTCATCACCACCGCCGGCCAGGATATTGTCGAGGCGCTGCTGCGCGTGGCGCGCCAGCAAAATGTCACCCAGATCATCGTCGGCAAGCCGGCGGGCCAGCGGCTCCTTGACCGTCTGCGCGGCGGCTCGGCGCTGGGCCGGTTGATTCGCGAGAGCGGCGGCATCGATGTCCATTGCGTCCGGGCGGAAGCCACCGAACCAACGCGGCCCAGGAGGTTCTGGCAGCGAGTCCCGCACTCCAGCCAAAAACAATATGCGACCGCGGCCATAACGATTGGCCTGACGACGGCGCTCAACTTTGCGCTGGGAAACTGGGCGGGGCACGACACGGCCTACATGGTCTCGCTCGTGTATTTGCTGGCACTGCTCGGCCTTGCGCCTTTTGTTGGACGGGGGCCAATGTTGCTGGCCGCCGCGGCGAGCGCGCTATTGTGGGACTTCTTCTTTTTGCCGCCGCTATACACCTTCTACATCAACAGCGTTCAGGATGGTTTGATGTTCGGAATGTTTTTTGTCGTGGCGCTGGTGCTCGGCCAGCTTACTTCGAGGCTGCGCGCGCAACAGGTCGCGGAACGGGAACGCGAGGAGCGCGCCACGGCACTTTACCTGCTGACGCGTGAACTGGCCGAAGGCAAGGATATCGCCGAACTGCTCGGGGTCGTCATCCGGCAGCTTGGCGACGTTTTCAAATCCGACGTGGCGGTGCTGCTCCCGGAAACCGAGGGCGAAGGCGAATTGATTCCCTACCCCTTCGGCACGCTGGACCTTTCCGAAAAGGAAGCGAGCGTGGCCGGCTGGGCGTTCCGCAACGCCAAACCCGCGGGCCGCACCACGGACACGCTGCCGTCGTCGGAAGCGCTCCACTTGCCGCTCGTCACGCCCACGGGCTGCCTGGGGGTGATCGCGTTGCGCCCGCGCGATGGACGGCAAATGTCGCTGCAACAACGCAATCTGCTGGATAGTTTCCTCCGGCAGATTGCGTTGGTGCTTGACCGGCAGCAACTCAGCGAAGCCGACCAGCAGGCCAAGCTGGTGGCCGAGTCCGAGCGGTTGGGCGAAACGCTGCTCAATTCCGTTTCGCACGAGTTGCGCACTCCCATCGCCATCATCAGTAACGCCTCCGCCAGCCTGAATGACCTGCCCACGGAAGCCGAGCCGGCGCTCCGGCGCACCTTGACGAAGGAAATCCACGAGGCCAGTCTGCGTTTGAACCGGCTCGTGCGCAATCTGCTGGACATAACACGCCTTGAATCCGGTCACGTGAAGCCGAAAATGGAATGGTGCGATGTGTCCGATCTGGTCCACGTTGCGCTCAAAGCCAGCGAAAAAGAACTTGCCCGCCACAACGTGCGCACGAATATCGCGGACAAACTGCCGTTGGTGAAAATGGATTTTGTGCTGATGGAACAGGCCTTAAACAATTTGCTCGTGAACGCCGCCGCTTACACGCCACCGGGCACGGATGTCGAAGTCAGCGCCCGCGCCGAGAACGGTGAACTCGTCCTGGCCGTGGTTGATCATGGTCCGGGCATTCCGAGCGACAGCCTGCCGCGGCTCTTCGAAAAGTTTTACCGCGTGCCCGGTTCGCCGGCCGGCGGGACGGGGCTGGGGCTATCGATCGTCAAACAGTTCGTAGAAACGCAAGGTGGAAAGGTGAGCGCGCGCAACCGGTCCGGTAGCGGAGCGGAGATAACCATTCGGCTGCCGTTGGGCGAACCGCCCAAGGTGGAAACAGAATCCGAGCCGGCGCTGGCGGGGAGGACCGAATGAAGGGTAAAATTTCCTGCCCAGACGCGGAGCGCAGAGCTCCGCACCTCACTAAAGGGTTACGATGAAAGAACCCACAACCAACCCAATGATTGCGCTCGTCATTGACGACGAAATACAATTGCGCCGACTGCTGCGATTGAATCTCGAAGGGGCCGGTTACAAAGTCTTCGAAGCGCCCAGTGGGCAGGAAGGATTGGCGGAAGCCGCGCAGCGCCGGCCGGATGTCGTAATCCTCGATCTTGGCTTGCCTGACATGGAGGGTCTCACCGTCTTGAAGCGGCTGCGGGAATGGAGCCGGGTACCGGTGATCGTCCTCACGGTTCGTGACCGCGAGGCGGACAAGATTGCCGCGCTGGACCTTGGAGCCGATGATTACGTCACCAAGCCGTTCAGCACGGGAGAACTCCTGGCGCGGTTACGCGCGGCCCAGCGCCATACTCAGCCCACAGCGGAAGCCAGCGTCTTTCGTTCCGGAAACCTTGAAGTGGATCTGATCAAACGCGTTGTCACCGTCAAGAATGCCGAGGTCAAGTTGACCGCGACGGAATACGCACTGCTTCGCTTTTTCGTGCAGCACGCCGGTAAAGTACTCACGCAAAAGCACATCATGCGCGAAGTCTGGGGGCCGAATTACGAGGGTCAAACGCATTACCTGCGCGTTTACATGAGCCATCTCCGCGAGAAGCTGGAAGCCGATCCCGCCAAGCCGGAGTTGTTCATCACTGAACCGGGGATTGGCTACCGGCTGGTGGTAAAGAGCGACGGGGGATGATGATCAAATGGATCGCGGCCCGGCTGCACACGGGCAGTCGGACGCGGGTGAACCATCTGCTATACTGGCAGCGTAAGAAAGTGAAATGATGGCGCATGACAAATACTACAATACTAGGAACCGACCCCATTTATTAATCTAAATAAAAATCTACAAATGATAGCGTACCGCAGTTACTATGGTAAGACCCTCGGCGTTGACGGATACGGCCATATTGGAGTTAGAGATGGATTTGGTTTCTTCGGTGAACGCGAAATCGCATACAACGGGCTCCATGTGGGCGGGTTGGTAAACGGCATCGCTTATGACAACAAGGTGCCCTTCGGCGTTCCACAAAACATGTGGGAAGACTTTCGATATTATGTCATCGCCCTGCCCCAGCATGAAGAACTTACATTGAGACAGTCGGCCGACAAGGGGCATGGGGAAATTACTATCAAATAGTTTATGGATACCTTTGAAATCATTGAGAAAATCAGGAGTAGACCTGGCATGTATTTGATGGAGGCGAAGTCGCTAAAGCACGTCTGCTCATTTCTCGTCGGCTACCAGTGCGGGAGAGCAGGCGCTTCGGAAAAGATTGAAGATCAGCGGTATATGCAGTTTCATGCATGGCTGGCCAAGCGTCTGGCATACGAAGGTACGGCAATGAGTTGGCACACTGTGATCCTTAAAAAAGCCGGCAACGATGGAAGGGCGTACGAATTGTTTTTTGCCCTGCTTGAAGAATTTAAAGAGCAAAGTGAATGATTGATGCGTGCATCCGCCCAGTGAACCCCAACCGGTGGGTGCGTTTTGATTCGCTTCCTGTTGTGGCCAGCGGTTTGCGCATTGGTCAGGACGGCTTAGCTGATGAGTGGGACGGGTAAAGGGAGGGGTATATAATAAAAACACCAAGCTCCAAGGTCCGAATTCCAGGCGCTCGCTCTCCCAGGAGTGACAAATCCTGATCAGGACCTGACTCCAATGCGGAGTTCAGAATGCGGGATGCGAAACAGGAAACAGGGCCTCGCAGTTCAAAGCCGCAGATGTTCCCAGAGAGCAGCGGGTTGCAGCCGGAGGTTCACGTAAAAGGGACCGAATTCACCGTAGCGGGCGGTGACTTCGTCGAAACGCATTTCGTAAACGATTTCCTTCAAGGCATCGATCTGGTGGGCCATCAACGTGACGCCCCACTCCCATTCGTCCAGGCCGGTGGAGCCGGTGATGAGTTGGGAGACGCGTCCGGCGAACTTGCGGCCCACGCGCGCGTGACCGCCCATGAGCCGTTTGCGAGTCGCGAAGTCCAGCATGTACCAGTTATAGGCGTCGGTGGTGGCGCGGCGTTTGCTCATGGGATAAAAGCCCATGACCTCCCAATCCGGCATTTCGGGATACAGCCGATAATGTTCGTAATCAGCGCGGCGCTTGTTGGATTCCGCCATCCGGGTTTTGAATTCGTCGCTGTCAGGCGAAAGTTTTTCCTGCTGAACGAGCATTTGCCGGCTCTCTTCCTCCGTGGGCATGTATTCGGAAAGTTCCGTGACGCTCAGGTAGCTGAAAACGGGTTGGAGCGCGCCCGGCGGGAAACCGGCCTCGAGGTCCCGGTGCATTTGCGCGACCTGGCCGAGTTCGGCGGCTTGCAGCATGAACACCAGATCGGCTTTGCCGCCCACGTTGGCATAACAAGTCAGGCGCGGCTGGCAGGGATTCGCGTTGGCGGCGCACAGCGCTTCCAGTTTGGCCCGCGCTCCCGTCGATTCGGCGGGACTCAACTGCGACCAGCGCACGCGGTCAATCCGATAAAACAAGTGCATCACATGGATGCCTTGGTTCAACTTGACCGGGGGAAGACTCATAAATGGCTGAGGTGGTGGCTGATAATTAAATTAAACTTGAGAGACAAACCCGGGCTCCGATCAATCCAATTGAAGGGCCTGCTGAAGAAACTGCTCCAGGTGCGTCAGGACTGCAACCTCGTTGACCACCAAGCTCGCTCCCGCATCACGGGCCGCTTGCTGGAGCGCGGTGTCCTTTTCGTCCGTGAAAGCGATCACCGGCACATGGCTGGTGGCAGGGTTCTTTTTGAGTTGGATGATCGCGTCGGCGACATTGCCGCGCGTGGCCAACAGGTCGGCCACGACCAGCATCGGCTTCTCCTGCTCGGCGCACGCGACCAGCGCGTTGGGCGCGGTCACCGTGAGGACGCGATAACCCAAATCTTGCAGGCGATTGACCAATTTGCTGCCGGGCAGCAATTTTTCATATAAAACAATCGCCAACGGTTGCGTCATATCGCCAGTCTGGAACAGGCGGGGGGAAATTGCAAAAAAAATCCCCGGCTAGAGGCACGGCGTCAGTGAAGAGAGGAACGCAGGCGTCCGACTGCTCGCCCAAGTGAGGCATTCTCAAGCAAAAGCTGGAGTTTTGCGCTCCGGCAACATCGGCCGATTGGCTGTACAGATTTATCTTTACGGGCCACTTGAAAATCGCGAATCAGCGCTCGGAATCCGCTTGAAACGGCTGTGCCCCAATGGGTTCCGTGACACAAATGGAACTTGACTTGCGGACAAGGGGAACTTATTTTTACTACAACGATATAGATGGCTGGCTCCTGCCAGCGCGCCAAGTCGGAAGATTAAATCTGCCGACTTTTTTGTTCCTCTTGATGGGGAATTTTGTACGAACGTTATGAACGCAGAATTTTTGACAGTCCTGGAATTCTGGGAGCGCGAGAAGGGCATTAATCGTGGGGTGCTCGTTGCTGCCGTGGAAGAGGCGTTGCTGTCCGCCGCCAAAAAGGCGGTCGGGCCAGCGCGTGATCTGCGTTGTGCCATCGACCCTAAAACGGGTGATATCAAAGCTTTTGCCAAACTGGTGGTGTCGGAGAAAGTGCTGTCGAAACACGATCAGATCACGGTGTTTGACGCCCGCCGGATCAAACCGGATGCGCAATTGGGCGAGGAAATCGAAGTTGAAGTGACTCCCGCCGGGTTTGGTCGAATCGCGACGCAATACGCCAAGCAGTCGTTGATGCAGCACATCCGCCGGGCGGAGAAGCAACTCATTTTCACCGAGTTCAAAGATCGCGTGGGAGACATCATCAGCGGCGTGGTGCGGCGATTCGAGCGTTCGGACGTCAGCGTGGACTTGGGCAAATACGAGGCCTTGTTGCCAAATCGCGAGCGCGTGCCGACCGAGGAATATCAGATTGGCGAGCGCATTCGCTGCTATGTGAAGGCGGTGGAGAATGGCGCCCATGGACCGGAAATCATTCTGTCGCGCGCTGATCCGCGGTTTGTTATCAAGCTGTTTCAACTGGAAGTTTCCGAGATCAACGATGGCACCATCGAGATCAAAGGCATCGCCCGCGAACCCGGTTTCCGGACGAAGCTGGCGGTTTATACCCGCGACGACAAGGTGGATCCTGTCGGCGCTTGCGTGGGTTTGCGCGGGCAGCGGGTGAAGAACATTGTTCGCGAGTTGAACAATGAGAAAGTGGACATCATCCGCTGGGACCCAAACATCAAGGTGTTCCTGACCAACGCGCTGGCGCCCGCTCAATTGAAGTCGTTTGAAGTCGATGAAGCCGCTCATCGCGTGCGGATCGTTGTGAGCGAGGACCAGCTTTCGCTGGCGATTGGCAAGCGCGGTCAGAACGCACGGTTGTCCTCGAAATTGACCGGTTGGCAGGTGGACATCGAACCGGAAGTCGTGGTCACGGTGGGCTTTGAGGAAAAAGTGGCGCAGGCGATCAAGACGCTGGCAGCCATCCCCGGCATCACACAGGCACAGGCGGATGTCCTGGTCCATCACGGCTTGACCCGGCTGGAAGATTTGGTGCAGGCGGACGAAAGTGACCTGGCTGACATCCCGCAGATAGGCGATCAGGCGGGAACCATCATGGCTGCCGTGCGCGCTGAAGCCGCCCGCCGCAAGCTCAAACTGGGTGATTCCGGCGAGGGTAACCGGCCGGAGAATCCCAGCGCGCCCGAATGAGCCCTCGGCGGCTTGAAATTAGACTCGGATGTACTGGAACAGAAGACAGCCTTATGTTAGGTTATTAAACATATGAAGGCTTGGTGGCAGTTTTGGCCTGAAGTTGACGATCATATAGATTATGCCCGTTCGTATTTACGACATTTCAAAAAAGCTCGGCTTGGAGAACAAGGAAGTTCTGGCCAAGGCGAAGGAATTGGGCATTGCCGCCGCCAAGGTCCCCTCCAGTTCGCTCGATAAGATTACCGCTGAATACCTGGAAAACGAATTGACCGGTGGGAAGCCGGTTCCCGCCGCAGCCCCCGCCCCGCCCCCCGAACCCGAGAAGATCATTTTGGTTACTGCTCCGCCACCACCTGCGCCTCCGCCCGCGCCGCCTTTGCCCACGCCTGAGCCAGCCGTTCCGGTCGAGGCTAAAGCGCCTCCGGCTGTTCCGACCCCGACTCCGCCCCCGGTGGAAGTCCCCGCGGAAAATGGCGCCTCAGTGGACGGCATCGTTGAGCCCGCTGAAGCAACGCCTCCAATGCCCCCGGCGCCTCCGGAACCCATGGTGCCCGCGCCTCCGCCGCCTCCGGCCGGCCCTCAAGTCGGCGATAAAGTCGGTTTTATTCAACTGCCCGGGAAATCCGCGCCGCGGACCGGAGACAAACCCGGTCCAGGCTCCGTCAAGCTTCCCCCATCGCGTCCGGGCTTTACCGGTGGACGTCCGGACTTCGGGCGTGGCCGGGGAGACAACCGAAACGTTCGTGGCGGTTTCCCGCCGGGCCGATCCCAGGCGCCCGCAGGCCGGACTGGCGGGCCTCAGCAAGTTCAACCGGCCAAGCCGACCACTCCGGCTGCTCCCAAAATCAATCTGCCGGAATCGGCGGTCGTCATTTCCCTTAAACCGCCCATCGTGGTGCGCGAATTGGCCGAACAACTCAAACGCAAGCCGTTCCAGTTGATCGCCGATCTGATGGAATTGAACGTCTTTGCCAACGTGAACCAGGCTATCGACGAAGCGATTGCGGAGAAAATTTGCGCGAAATACGGGTTCCGCTTCGAGGTTGAAAAGCGCGAACGCGGCAGCGGCATCATTCACGCCCCCGTCCGGAAAGTCGAACTGGACGTCGAGGACAAGACGGAAGATCTGAAGTTGCGCGCGCCGGTGGTAACCATCATGGGCCACGTCGATCACGGCAAGACCACGCTGCTGGATGTCATCCGCAAATCGAATGTCGTGGCCGGCGAGGCGGGTGGAATCACCCAGCATATCGGCGCTTACACGATTTCATTCCCCCACCCCGAACGCAAGGGTGAGTTGCAACAGATCACCTTCCTGGACACGCCCGGCCACGCCGCGTTCAGTTCCATGCGCGCGCGCGGAGCGAATGTCACGGACATCGTCGTGCTGGTCGTTGCCGCCAATGACGGCGTGATGCCCCAGACATTGGAAGCCCTCAGTCACGCCCAGGCCGCCAAGGCGGAAATCATGGTGGCGGTCAACAAGTGCGACCACCCGAACGCGAACCCCATGAAGGTGCGCCAGCAATTGCAGGAAAAGGGTCTCGTTTGTGAAGAGTGGGGCGGCAAAACTTTGTTCGTGGATGTTTCGGCATTGACCAAGCAGGGCGTGGACAAGCTGCTCGAAGCCATTTTGCTCCAGGCGGAAATCATGGAGTTGAAGGCCAATCCGAACCGTCGGGCCAAAGGCAACGTGATCGAGTCGGGTCTCGAACCGGGCGGCCCCACCGCCACCGTGCTCGTCCGCAAAGGCACGCTCCATCTCGGTGACATCGTCATCTGCGGCCAGTATTACGGGAAGGTCCGCGCGCTGATCAACGAGGACAACAAGCGCCTCAAGGAAGCAGGCCCGTCCGTGGCGGTGAAAATGCTCGGGCTCAACGGCGTGCCGGAAGCCGGGCTGGAATTCAGCGTGGTGGAGGACGAAAAGGAAGCGCGCGATCTCGCTGAGAAGCGCTCCTTCGAAGCCCGCGCGCTGGGCCAGGAAGCCCGGACCAAAGTCACGTTGGAAAACCTGTTTGCCACGATGTCTTCCACCACGGCCAAGGTCCTGAAAGTGGTCGTCAAAGCCGACACCCAGGGCTCCGTGGAGGCCATCGTCGAAGCGCTCAAAAAGATCGAGTCGGACAAGGTTTCGCTCGAAGTCATCCACAGTGCGGTCGGCACCATCACCGAGTCGGACGTGGCGCTCGCTTCCGCCTCGGATGCGGTCATCCTCGGGTTCCACACGCGGATTGACAACGGCGTCTCCGATGCCGCCAAGCGCGAAGGCGTGCAGATCAAGCTTTATGCCATCATCTACGAGTTGATTGACCAGGTAAAAGAAGCCATGGCTGGACTGCTTGATCCGATTTTGAAGGATGTCGTGGTCGGCTCGGCCGAGGTGCGCAAAATATTTACTTTCTCCAAGGGCTTGCCGGTGGCGGGCTGCATGGTTACGACCGGGCGCATCGTCCGCGGCAAGGTCCGCGTCATGCGCCGCAAAGGGCTCATTTACGAGGGCGTGACGCAATCCCTGAAGCGTTTCCAGGACGAGGTCAATGAGGTGCGCGCGGGAATGGAATGCGGCATCCGCATCGATGGCTTCGGCGATTTTCAGGTGGGCGATTCGATCGAGTGTTACACCGTCGAACGAGTGGCCCAGAAACTTTGATCTTTTTCCAATCGTTCTTTCATGCCCTCGCTTAGATTGCAACGGGTGCGCGAGCTATTGAAGCGCGAAATCGGCGAAGTCGTTCGCCGCGAGATTCCGGTCGGCGAGGCCGGGTTGATCACGGTCAACGATGTGACGGTGACCAGCGATTTGCACTCCGCCACGGTTTATGTCGGCGTCCTCGGCAATGCGGAGCAACAGAAAAAGGGCTTTGCCCAATTGAACTTGCACCGGAAGCGCATCCAGGGCCTGGTCGGCAAAGCGGTTGTTTTGAAATACACACCCCAGTTGCGGTTCGTGCTCGACGAATCGATTGAGCAAGGCAACCGGGTGCTGAAGATCATTGATGAACTCGAGCACTCCGAGCCTGCAGATGAAACCACACCCAAAGATCATTGATCGCATCCTGGAAGGGGTTCGCGACAGCCGCACTATTTGTGTCGTCGGCCATATCCGGCCGGATGGCGATTGCATCGGCTCCCAACTGGGCCTGACGCTCGCGCTGAAGAACGAAGGCAAGAAGGTGGTCTGCTGGAACGAAGACGGCGTGCCGAGCAAGCTCGCTTTTCTCGATCCCGATCACCTGGTGCAGCGGCCGCGCCGCGGGCTGGAGTTTGATTGCGTGATCGCCACCGATGCGGCCAGCTTCGAGCGGTTGGGCAAGGTGGGTTCGTGCATCGGCCAGCGAAAGTTGTTCATCAACATCGACCACCACAAAAGCAACACCCGCTACGCGGACGTCAACTGGGTTTCGGCGAAGGAGCCTTCGACCGGCGAACTGATTTTCCGGCTCTTGCGCGCCGCGAACTGGCCGATCACGCCGCCGATTGCCGACTGCCTTTTCACCGCGGTCTCGACCGACACCGGCTCGTTCCAGTACCCGAGCACGCGCCCGAGCACTTACAACGTGGCGGGTGAACTGGTGAAGCGCGGCGCGAATTTGGAAAAGATTTGCGACGAAGTTTATCAATCTTTTCCCCTTTCACGCGTCCGGCTGCTGCAACATGTTTATAACCATTTCAAGCTGACCCACGACAACCAGATCGCCTACTTCTGGCTGCGAAAAAATGATTTTGTTCGCACCGGCGCGTCCTCCGATGATTCGGAAGGCCTCATTGATCACATCCGCGCCATCGCGCCCGTGGTCGTCGCCTGCGTCTTTGAAGAGCTCGCTCCCGATTTGACCCGCATCAGCCTGCGTTCCAAGAGCGAAAAAATAAACGTGAACGAAATCGCCGCCCAATTCGGCGGTGGCGGCCATACTGCCGCCGCGGGCGCGCGCATCCCGGGCCGGCCGCTCTCGATCCAACGGCGCGTCATTGCCGCTGTCAAAAAAGCCCTGAATGCGGCCAGGTAAGTTCAAGGGTGGATTGTTGTCTACCCTCGATTTCCATCGATATCCATTCGAGGTTAAAAGTTTAATATGCATCAGTTTGAACCCTTGGACGGCGCGTTGCTGATCGACAAACCGGTCGGCCCGACGTCGCACGACGTGGTGGACGCGGTCCGCCGGCAATTCGGCATTAAGAAGGTCGGCCATTGCGGCACGCTGGACCCGAATGCCACCGGCCTGCTTATGCTCGTGCTCGGGCGCGGCACAAAACTTTCCGAAAAGCTGATGTCCTCGGACAAGGTGTATGAGGGCACCATCAAGTTCGGTGAAACCACGGATAGTTACGACGCGGACGGCGAGCTCGTCGCCTCCCTGCCCGTCCCGCCCACCACGCTGGACGAATTGAACGAACTGGCCACCACGTTCGTCGGCGATCAAATGCAAATGCCGCCCATGGTTTCGGCCGTGAAGAAAGGCGGTGTGCCGCTTTACAAACTCGCGCGCAAGGGCGTGGAAGTGGAGCGCGAACCACGGTTCATCCACGTTTACAATTTCCGCTTTTCCGAATACCACGAACCTATCGGGCATTTCCGCGTCGCCTGCACGAAGGGCACTTATGTCCGCAGCCTCGCGCACGATCTCGGCCAGAAAGTGGGTTGCGGCGCTCATCTCGCCAACTTGCGCCGCGTCGTCTCCGGCAAATTCGATGTCAAGGACGCCATCCCGTTCGAGGATGTCATGGGTCTCACAGAAAGCGAATTGGAGAAACGCGTGATCCCGTTCGTAAAGTTGTTATGAGGAAAGGGCAACGAGGGCTGAATCCATGCGCTGCAGAGCACGTCGATGTATTCCGCCAATCCCAAAAGGATTGTGTCCTTGCAACCCCTGGCAGCCGACGTAAGGAACCTCCAATATTTTTCAAAAAGGGGTTAGAGCCTCCTTACGTGGGCGGCCACGATTTCTTGAATCATCCCTGCGCATGCCTGGTCACTTAAGACTGCTCGCATGAGAACCATCCACGCTGCCGCGGAACTTGAGCCGGCAGGCCGCAAGGTCTGCCTGGCGATCGGCTTCTTTGATGGCGTGCATCTTGGACATCAGCAAATCATCCGGCAAACCATTGCGGACGCCCATCAACACGAAGCCCTCTCGGTGGTGGTAACCTTCGACCAGCATCCGAACACCGTCGTCGCGCCACAGCGGGTGCCGCCGTTGATTTATTCCCTGCCCCAGAAACTGCGCGTGATCGAGTCCCTGGGTTGCGATGCCTTGTTGTTGATTCATTTCGACAAGGCATTCAGCCAGCAAACGGGCGAGGCATTCATTCGCGGGCTCGCGCGCGACTTCCGCCAGATTCAGAGTCTGTGCGTGGGCAGCGCTTTCACGTTCGGCTACAAGCGTGGTGGGAACGTCGCCCTGCTCAAAACGCTGGGCGAAGAATTAAAATTCATCGTCCATGGCATGGCCGCCGTCTCGCTGGACGGCCGGGTGGTGAGCAGTACCCGTATACGCGAAACGATTCGTGCGGGTGATCTCGACGCTGCCGGCCAGATGCTTGGCCGCGCTTATTCCATCGCCGGCCAGATCACCCGGGGCGATCAACTTGGCCAGCAACTTGGCTTTCCCACGGCAAATCTTGATGTGACTGGTCTCGCGCTCCCGCCCAGCGGCGTCTATACGGTCCATGCGCTCGTGCGGGAAGGAGGGAAAACCGGCGCAAGCTCACCTTGTCGGACACATCGCGCGGTCGTGAACATCGGCCACCGGCCCACTCTGAACAACCCCACGCCCGCGTTGCGTGTCGAGGCGCACTTGCTCGATTTCAAAGGCGACCTGTACGGGCAGGAAATGGAACTTGTGTTTGTTGAAAAGCTCCGTGAGGAGCAAAAGTTTCCTTCCCTGGAGGCGTTGAAGGAGCAAATCGCGAAGGACATCGCAGCAGCGCGAGAGAAGTTTTAAAAAGGGCGGGGACGCCTTCGTTCCACAAAGCTTTGTTGAACAAAAGTGGGGACGGAGACACCCCACTCCTCAAAAGTCTCCTTAAAGTCCCATCTAAGAATGATGGCGGCGCTTAACCTTGAGCTGCGCCAGCGAATGGGCGAGTGCAGCACTAACCATTGCCGACTCCTCGTCATCGAGGCGCTCCGCGAGGCGGGCCTCAGCGCGACGGCGCGCTTCCTCCGCCTTGGCCTCGTCGATGTTCTCAGCCCGAATCGCCATATCGGTCATGATGGCCACGCGCTCACCGGTGATCTCGACGAATCCTTCCCCCACCGCCAGGAAGTAATCGCGGCCATCCTTGCGCACCGCCACCTCGCCCGAAACGATCTGGGTCATCAGCGGCACGTGCTGCGGATAAATTCCCATCTCACCTTCGACGGCCGGCAGCGTGACCATATCCACATCCTCCGAATACGTCTTCGCATCCGGAGTCACGATCTCGAGTTTCAGAGTGTTGGCCATTATTCAGAGTCGCATTCTGTTCCGCCGGCAGGTTCCCGCCCGCAAGCCGGAGCTTTACGATTTGCTAGCCTTCTTTAATTTCGTCGATGCCGCCCTTCATGTAGAAGTTGTTCTCCGGCACATCGTCATATTTGCCGGCGAGGATTTCCTTGAAGCCGCGCACCGTCTCGGCCACGGGAACCTGCTTGCCTTCGCGCCCGGTGAACACCTGCGCCACCGTAAACGGCTGGCTGAGGAAGCGCTGAATTTTGCGGGCGCGGAACACCGTCAGCTTGTCTTCCGGCGATAATTCGTCCATGCCCAGAATGGCGATGATGTCCTGCAAGTCCTTGTAACGTTGCAACACGCGCTGCACGCCGCGGGCCACATCATAATGCTCCTGGCCCACAATCTCCGGCGTCAAGGCGCGGGAATTGGAGGCGAGCGGATCCACCGCCGGGAAAATGCCCAACTCGGCAATCGAACGTTCCAGCACGATCGTCGCATCCAGGTGCGCGAAGGTCGTGGCGGGCGCCGGGTCGGTCAAATCGTCCGCCGGCACATAAACCGCCTGGAACGACGTGATCGAGCCTTTCTTCGTTGAGGTGATGCGCTCCTGCAAGTCGCCCATTTCGGCGCCCAGTGTCGGTTGGTAACCCACCGCGCTCGGCGTGCGTCCCAGCAGCGCGGACACTTCCGAACCGGCCTGCGAGAAACGGAAAATATTGTCGATGAACAAGAGCACGTCCTGGTTCTTTTCGTCCCGGAAATACTCCGTGACCGCCAGCGCAGAAAGCGCGACGCGCAAACGCGCGCCCGGCGGCTCGTTCATCTGGCCATACACCAGGCCGATGCGGGAGCCGGGCTTCAAGATGGGCAGCCCGTTGGGACCGCGTTTCAGGTGGCCCTTTTCGTCCTTCTCACACTTGATGACGTCGGCTTCCGCCATTTCGTAATAAAGGTCGTTGCCTTCGCGCGTGCGTTCGCCCACGCCCGCGAACATCGAAATGCCGCCATGCAGTTTGGCGATGTTGTTGATCAACTCCATGATGACAACGGTCTTGCCGACGCCCGCGCCGCCGAATGCGCCGACCTTGCCGCCCTTAAGAAACGGACAGATGAGATCGACGACCTTGATGCCGGTCGTGAGAATCTGTGGGCTGGTGGATTGATCGATCAGCGCAGGAGGAAGGCGGTGAATCGGATTGCGTTTGTCGAACTTCACCGGGCCTTGTTCGTCCACTGGTTCGCCGATCACGTTGAACACCCGTCCCATCACACCCTCGCCCACTGGCATCGAGATCGGTCCGTCGGTATCGACGACCTCCTGGCCGCGTTTGAGACCTTCGGTTGTGCTCATGGCCACCGCGCGCACCCAGTTGTCGCCGAGGTGCTGCTGCACTTCGAGCGTCAGGCGCACGGGCTGGCCGCCGGGCGGCGTAAAGTCGATGGTTAGCGCGTTGTAAATTGCCGGCAACTGGCCAGGGAATTCCACGTCCACGACCGGGCCGATGATTTGAACGATTTTGCCTTTATTCATGTGATGAAATGTTAACCCATCGCCATCGCAGCGGTGGTGATTTCCAAAAGTTCTTTCGTAATGTTTGCCTGGCGCAGCTTGTTGTATTCAAGCGTCAGGTCCTTGATGATTTGCTTGGCGTTGTCCGTCGCGTTCTTCATGGCCACCATGCGCGCGCTGTGCTCCGAGGCCTTGGCTTCGAGCAAGACCTGGTAAACCCGGAAGTTAAGATAATGCGGCAACAACGCCCCGAGCACATCTCCCACGCCGGGTTCGAATTGGAACTCCAGGGTACCCTTGGCCAACGGCTGCTCGTCGTGCACGTTCGCGCCTACGCCCTTGATTTCGCCCACCGGCAGGAAAGGAATGATCTCGGGCTTCTGGTTGAGGGTGGAGATGAAGCTGGTATAGAGAATGTCCACCTGGTCCACTTTGCCGTCGGTGAACAGGTCCCGGGCGAAGTGGGAAATGGCGCGCGCCTCACTAAACAGCGGCGCGTCCTTGTAGGTAAATTCCGCGGTCAACTGGCGTTTCGTCCGCGCCACGAATTGGGCGCCCTTCCGGCCCGCGGAGATGTAAAGCGTGGCGTCCTTGTCAAACTTGGCTGCTTCCCGCGCCAGATTCGAATTCAAGCCGCCGCACAGTCCCTTGTCGGTGCTGACCATGATCAACGCCCGCTTCCTGACCTCGCGCTTTTCCATCAGTGGATGGATAAAGTCGCCAATACTCGCCGCGACCTCCGCCAGCACCTCGTTCATCAGGTTGGCATACGGACGCCCCGCCAGCGCGGCCTGCTGGGCGCGACGCATCTTGGACGAAGCCACCATTTGCATGGCTTTGGTAATCTGCGCCGTGTTCTTAACCGAGCGAATGCGCCGGCGTATGTCTCGCGTGCTGGGCATGAATTACTTTTGCGTTAACTCACTTATAAGTTGTCTTGAACTCGGCCACCGCCGCTTTGAGATCGTTGGCGATGGGGTCCGTAATGGCCTTTTCCTTTCCGATCCTGGCAAGCAGATCGCCTTTGCGCGTTTCCAGGAAGTCCGTCAGCTTGGCCTGGAAATCCTTCACCTTGTCAACGGGCACATCATCCAGAAAGTTGTTCTGCATGGTCCAGAGGATGGCGGCCTGGATTTCGACCGAAATGGGATTGTACTGGTTCTGCTTGAACAACTCGACGATCCGCTTGCCGCGCTCCAGCGTGGCCTGCGTCTTGGCATCCAGATCGGAGCCGAACTGCGCGAACGCGGCCAGCTCGCGGAATTGCGCGAGGTCGAGCTTGATGCGGCCGGCCACTTGTTTCATGGCTTTGATCTGGGCCGCTGAGCCGACGCGGGACACCGAGAGACCGACGGAGATCGCCGGACGGATGCCTTGGTAAAACAGGTCGGTTTCCAGGTAAATCTGCCCGTCGGTGATCGAAATGACGTTGGTGGGAATGTAAGCAGAAACGTCACCCGCCTGCGTCTCAATGATCGGCAGGGCAGTGAGCGAACCATTGCCGTTCGCCTCGTTGAGGCGCGCCGCGCGTTCGAGCAGGCGGCTGTGCAGGTAAAATACGTCACCCGGATACGCTTCGCGCCCGGACGGACGCTTCAACACCAGCGACACCTGCCGGTAAGCCACCGCCTGCTTGGAGAGATCGTCGTAAATAATCAGCGCGTCCATGCCATGTTCCATGAACCACTCGCCCATTGACGCGCCGGCGAACGGAGCCAGGAATTGGTTTGCGGCGGAGTCGGCGGCGGCGGCCACCACCACAATGGTGTCTTCCATGGCGTTCGCCTTTTCCAACTCGGCGATCACACGCGCCACGTTGGATTGCTTCTGACCGACAGCGACATAAATGTTGTAAACCGGACGGAAATCCTTGTCGCCAGAGGCGCGGCCCGCCTTGTTGATGCGGGCCTGATTGATCATCGCGTCCACCCCGATGGTCGTCTTGCCCGTCGAACGGTCGCCGATGATCAACTCGCGCTGGCCGCGGCCGATGGGAATCATCGCGTCGATGGCCATGATGCCGGTCTGCAACGGCTGGCTGACCGACTTGCGTTTGACAATGCCGGGCGCAATCTTCTCCACCGGATAAAACGCGGTTTCCTTGATCGGCCCCTTGCCGTCGATGGGGCGGCCCAGCGCATCGACCACGCGGCCGAGCAATCCCTTGCCCACCGGCACGGAAAGCAGTTTGCCCGTGGTGCGGACCTCCGCGCCTTCCTTGATGCTGGTGTAGTCGCCCAGGATGATCGCGCCGACTTCGGTTTCTTCCAAATTGAAGACGAGGCCGACGATGTTGTTGCCGAAGTCAAGCATCTCGTTCGCCATCGCGTCGGTAAGGCCCTCGATCCTGGCCACGCCGTCCGAGATTTCGCGCACATGACCGATGTTCTGCCGGGTCACCGCCGTCTTGACTCCCGAGATTTGGGCTTCAATTTCTTGTAATAAAGTGCTCATAAAAACTGTCAGTCAGTCCAAAACTAAAACGATTCGCGAAGCCTTTCCAACCGGCCCCGCACACTGCCATCATAAACGTCACTGCCCACGCTGATCCGCAAGCCGCCGATCAATTCGGGTTTTTGCGCGAACGCGATATTCAATCCCGGCCCATATTTCCGTCCGAGGCTGTTCAGCACCTCGTTCTGCTCGGCGGCAGACAAAACGGTGGCGCTCTCCACCCGGGCTGAGCGCCGTTCCTGGTCCAACTTCACCAACCGCGCGAACTGCGTCAAAATCTCCAGATACCCGCGCGGTTTTTGCGACAGGACCGCCTGCACCGCCCGGCGCACGCGAGTCTCGTCCAGCAACCCGTTTACCTGGCAGGCGCGAAAGAGGCCCTTCGCTTCGCGTCGCTCTTGTTTGGTGATCTTCATCGGCTGGTTTAATCCGGCTCAAGCCGCCAACTGGCTCACGGTTTCGGCTTCCAGGCGCCGCTGATCTTCTGGCGTCAGGATCTTGCCCGTGACCTTGGTGCTGGTTTCCACCACGAGGCGTCCGACTTCGCGCCGGAGTTCCGCCAGCATCCGGGCATGCTCCGCAGCGGCCTCTTCGCGCGCCTTGGTAATGATCTGCGCGGCGTCCGCGATGGCCTTTTGCGTTTCCTGTTCCCGCACCCGGGCCGCCGCCGCGCGCCCTTCCTCGATCAATTTATTCGCCTGCGCGTTGGCTTGACCCAATATCTCGAGGCGGGAAGCTTCCGTGCGGGCCACTTCCGCCTTGATTCGCTCAGCATTGGCAAGTCCTTCCGCGATGCGCTGGCGGCGTTCCACCAACACGTTCAGAATCGGCTTGTAAGCCCAGTAATATAACGCGAAGGCGACGATGCAGAAGCTGATGACCTGCGAAATAAAGTGGGGCCAATCCACGCCGAAGGTTTGGGCGGTCTGCTTTGCCGTCTCGGCCAGGTCGCTGCCGATGCTCGCCAAAATAATCGTGCTATTCATAAAATTCGATTAAGACTGGCGCGGGACCTTGCGGCCCCGCGCCGATGATCAGCCTATGGGCCCCGCCTACTTCACCAGGAACAGGGCGTAGAACACGATGGCCTCGGCAAACGCAATCGCCAAAATCGATTGCACCAGGATCTTCGTGGAAGCGCCGGGATTGCGTCCCACCGCTTCGGAAGCCTTCATGCCGATGAGTCCCACGCCGAGGGCCGCGCCGAGCGCCGCCAGACCGACGTGCAGGTTTCCACCGAGTTCTGCCAACATGGGCGTTAACATATATGTTTCCTTTTTTGTTGCTCAGCGGCTCCCGCGATTGAACACGGTCAAACCGCCAAATTCTTATTCAATGATGCGCATGGCCGTGGCCCGGTTCGTCGTCGTGCTGGGTGATTAACATCGTGAACACCGCGGTCAACAACATGAATACGAGCGCTTGAATCACTCCCACGAGCAATTCCATGAAATAAAATGGGATGGGAATGACGACACTGGCAATGGATCTGGCCCAAGCCGGCTCTTTGATGAGGTGAGACATTGCTTCCATCATGTTCTCACCGGCAAAAATGTTGCCATAGAGACGAAAGCTCAACGAAACCGGCCGGAACAGGATCGAAAAGATTTCGAGGAACCCCACCGCAAAGAAGACCACGACGAGCAATGCTTTCAAAGCCCCGGACGATTCGCCTTTGGGCGCAAACAGGTGTTTCAGCAGTCCGATAGGCCCGTTGGCCTGAAATGCCCAAACTATCCAACAGGCGAAGAAAACGCAGGCCATTGCGAAGGTCATGTTCAGGTCTGCGTTCACCCCGCGAAACCAGGGATCAGTGACCACGAAACCGTAGGACGTGTGTTCGCCCCACCCGACCGTGCCGACACCGGGAAGCAATCCGAACCAGTTCGAGAAGAGAATGAAGATGAAAATACTGGCAAAGAACCAATAGGTCTTCTTCACAAGGTCCGGTCCAATGATGCCCTCGAGAAAATCATAGAGGCTTTCGACCAGCCATTCCCAAAAGTTTTGGATGCCGCTGGGGATTTCCTGGATGTTTCGAGTAGCCGCCTGGGCAAAAACGATCAGCCCGATCGCCACCACCCAACTCACTAGCATGGAATTCGTCACCGGCAGCGGGCCGATGCGGAACACTTCGGTGGCTTTTGGCGGCAGACCGTGTTCCTCGCGCGCCCCGGCTCCCGAAGCCTCGGCTTGCGTGGCCGCAGTTCCATTCGCCGCCGCCTGCTCCGGCGTGGCTGCCAGAGCGGCTAATGGAGCGACGCCGAGGAGAACGACCATTAGAATTAGTTTTAAGACTCGCATTGCCTTCAAGATCAGCGGCAGGTCGTGGGGACACCTTTCCCCGATTAAATAAAACGACATGCGCGCCGAAAGCGGGGAGAAAGTGCCTCATCGTGAAAAATTTCACAAGCGTTTTTTTCGGCTTTCTTGGAACATTTTTTCTCTGGCGCCCTCGATTCGCCTGCTCAGCAGCAACCTCCTTCCCCTTAGGAACTTACAAAAGGACCCGCGAGCGATAAAGAATAAGGACCATCCTCAGCATAATAAGCCTGTCTAATTATTTTGGGAACGCTTGGGAGATTTGCGAGTGAGGGGCGGACCTTGCCTGAAGACGCGCCCGCATCTTGGAGCGCTCGGCAGAGCTATGGCGGTAACGGGCTTTTGCACGCGCGGAAGCGCCGTTAACTTTTGAAGGTTTCGCGCGTGCAAAAGCGGTGTCGCCGCTGCGCTTTGCCACCGCACTCCAAGCTCTGGCGGAATTGCGGCTCCGTTATTCTTGATGTGATTCTTGTTGCTTCGGACGTCCGCTCTCCTTACAAAACCGCCCATGTCAGAAAGCAAAGCCGTCCCTCGCGCCCCTAAAGCGCAACCTTTTGATTTGCAGAGTTACTTGTCGGCACGGACCAGTGCCGTGAACCGGGCCTTGCTGGAGTATTTGCCGCGAGTTTCCGCCAAGCCGGCTACCATCCATAAGGCCATGCATTATTCCCTGTTCGCGGGCGGCAAGCGGATGCGCCCTGCCCTATGCCTGGCCGCCGCCGCCGCGTGCGGCGGGGACGAACGGGAAGCCATGCCGCTGGCTTGCGCGGTCGAGTGCATCCATACGTATTCCCTCATTCACGATGATCTGCCCGCGATGGACAATGACGATTATCGCCGTGGCAAACTCACCAATCATAAAGTGTTTGGCGAAGGCATCGCGATTCTCGCGGGAGACGCGCTGTTGACGCAGGCGTTCGAAATCGCGGCGAAATGTCGCTCCTGGCCGCGGTACGGGCATCAAACCATTATCCTCGAACTGGCCTACGCCGCCGGGTCGCTGCAACTGATTGCCGGGCAAGTGGCCGATCTCGAAGGGGAAGGTAAAAAAATCTCCGCCACCCAGCTCAAGTATATCCACGAGCGCAAGACCTCGGCGCTGCTTTGCTGCTCGGCCCGGCTCGGCGGCATGAGCGCGAATTGCACGCCCGCCCAACTCAAGGCGCTCACCGATTTCGGCTATCATGTCGGACTCGCGTTCCAGATCATTGACGACATCCTCGATGTCACCCAGAGCAGCGAGCAACTCGGCAAAACGGCCGGCAAGGATACCGCGGCGCAAAAAGCGACTTACCCGGCGATTATCGGATTGGAGAAGTCGCGCAAAATTGCCGCCAACCTCACGCAACGCGCCTTTGCGGCGTTGAAAATCTTCCGCGGTAAAGCCGTCGCGCTGGAGGCGCTGGCGGATTTTCTGCTTAAGCGGGATCGGTAGGGTTGCGTCAGCCGCAGGAACATTTGAAGACAACCCGGTAATTTTCGCCGGGTGGGCATGCGGCTGGAAGCCGCAGTTTCTGACGGTACTTCAGATGCGTCCGGGGCTTTCGTCCCCTGCCCTGCCAAACTGGGAGCACAACCAGGTTCGTGCAGGTTGTGAATAACTTTTTGGAAAAAACAATGGACACCGCGCAGAAATGGTTCTTTAATGAACTCGCGTTTCCGCCAGAAATGTCGGGAGCGAAAAGTGTACTGCATCCCGTCCTGGCTTCCTCAACAGAGCAAGGTGCAAGCATAACCGTCATGGTGTGTCCTTGATTGCTGTTGCATCCATTTTCGGCCGCGCCATGGCATTAGCTCATAACCATCAAACTAAAATGAGAAGCCATGAAAACATTCATCCGTCTCCTGGGCCGCGTCGGCGACCTGTCCGATGTTCAACCGTTGCTCGCCTTTTTTCTGGGCGCGGCATTGCTGGCCGTATTCCTGGCGGCGCTTTACCAACGCAAACCCAGGCCGGCTGATTCGCCTGCGCCGAGTTTGATCTGGACGCTTTACGTCCAGCTTGGCTTGCTGGTGTGGGCGTTCGCGTTGGTGGGATTTCTGCTGAGTGGCCTCACCCTGTTGCGCTCCTATTTGCATCAAACCGTGGCCAACTTCCAGCGCAACCATGGCCGCGTCACCCAGGCGAATTACAACGCCGTGCAAACCATCTGGGGCGCCGAACAGGAGCAAGGCGAACTCAACCTGGACCTTTATTACGAGGAGGAAGTGACGGAACGCATCGAGTCGGAAGACCTCACCAAGCCGGCGGTGTTGCGAAAAAAGATCGTCCGTCACGACATCAATTCCAACCCTTTCGTGTCGGCCCGGCATGAAGTCGTCCTGCGGCAGAACGCGCGCAAGAAAGGTTCCGCGTTTTACGGCGGCTACGAGACCAGGTGCCGGTTTCTGTGGCGGTTGAAGAACCCGACGGACCGCGACTTGAAGTCGGTGCTGACGTTTCCATTGCCCGCCAATGGAGCCATGTACGACGACCTTTTTGCGACGTTGAACGGCAAGGACATTTTGCCATTGATGCAATTGACGAACGCCACTCTGGTGCTGCCGCGCGATTTGAAGCCGGGCGAACTCATGGACGTGAACATTGGATTCAAAAGCCGGGGAATGTCCTATTGGTACATGCAGGTCAAGGAATCGCGCGAAATCCGGGACTTTACCTTGATGTTAAATTTGCCGGACCTGGCGAAATCACGGCTGAACTATCCCGAAGGCTGCATGACCCCGACGGAAATCAAGCCGACGAGCGACGGGCAAGGCTCCGTGCTGACCTATCGACTCGACCATGCGATTTCCAGCAAAGGCATGGGCATTTCGCTGCCGAGTCTGCCGCAACCGGGCGAGACAACGAATGCCGTGCTGGGTGAAATCGAGCGAAGCTGGCTGCTGATCTTTGCGCTGCTGGTGTTGGGACTAACGCTGGCTTCGGTCCGGCATGCGGTGCTGATCAGTTTGTTGTTCGGCGCGGCGACGGCGCTGGCTTACGGATTGCTGGGTGATTTCAGCGATATGTTGTTCGGCTTTTGGGGTACGGCGGCGTTGGTGCTGGTGCCGTTGTTCGGTTTGCTGGCGTGGCTGCTGAGAAAGACTTTGCGCGGGACGGCGGGCAAACTTGTGTCGGGGCAATTCCTCGTTTATGGGCTGCTATTGCCGTGTTTGGCGGGCTTGGATGAGGACCGGCAATTTCTCTATCTGAATATCTGTGCGGTTGGGTTCCTGGCGTTCGTTGCCTGGCAGCTGGCCGGGCAATGGAAGCCTGAACCGACACTGGAAGCTGCGGTGGGGTGAAGCCGATGATTGAACGTGCTTCTGACCAAAGCTGCGAAAATTCGTCTCCCAACGGGGCCTGCTTTTCCACGCCCATTTAGTAAAGGCTCGCCCTCCCCATGAACCTCCCCCGGAGAATGAATGGCCCCTCTCCCCCAAGAGAGGGAGAAGAACGCGCAGTTCTCGGCTTGCGTTACCCGAAACGATTTATAACTTTCGTACGGCTCCGTACTTTTCCCCGAAAAAGTGCGTAGAACTTGCGCTTTTCAAATGAGGCTTCCGGTTCTAAGCTTTCGCCCGCATGAAAGGCATCATTTTGGCCGGGGGCGCTGGTTCGCGCCTGTTTCCGCTGACCCTCGTGGCCAGCAAGCAGCTCCAGCCGGTTTATGACAAACCGATGGTTTATTATCCGCTCACGACGTTGATCGAGAGCGGGATACGCGAGTTTTGCCTCATTTCCACGCCGCACGATTTGCCGCGGTTTCGGCAGTTGCTCGGGGATGGGAGCCAGTGGGGGTTGTCGATCGAATACCGGGAGCAGGCCAAACCGGAAGGCATCGCGCAGGCTTTTCTGATTGCCGAATCGTTCATTGGGAAGGATAGCGTCACGTTGATCCTGGGTGATAACGTGTTTTACGGCGGGGATGGATTTAACCGGGCGTTCGCTGAGTTTACGGAGGGGGCGACGATTTTCGGCTATCATGTCAACGATCCCGAGCGTTACGGCGTGGTGGAGTTCGATGGAGAGGGCCGGGCGATTTCGATCGAGGAGAAACCCAAAGCGCCCAAAAGCAATTACGCGGTGCCGGGGTTGTATATTTACGACAACGAGGTGGTGGCCATCACGAAGGCTTTGAAACCGTCGGCGCGCGGGGAGTTGGAGATCACGGCGGTCAATGTGGAGTATCTGCATCGAGGCGAGTTGCGGGTGTGCCGTTTGAACCGGGGTTTTGCCTGGCTGGATGCGGGCACGAGCAGCAGCCTGCACGAAGCGTCGGCGTACGTGCAGACCATCGAGAAGCGGCAAGGGATCAAAATCGGCTGCCCGGAGGAGGCGGCGTTTCGCAACGGATTTTTGTCGCTGGGACAATTGGAGGCCCTGACCGGCAAGATTCCCAAATGCGAGTATCGGGATTATCTTGCGGAACTGGTCGCCGAGACCAAAAGATTGAAAGCTCAATAATATGATCGTTCTCCTAGGCGCCACGGGCTACATCGGCGAGGCTTTTGCGCGGGAATTGTCGCGGCGCGGCGCGAGCTTTGTGTCCTTGTCGCGCGCGCATTTGGATTACACCCGCTTCGAAGTGTTGCTCCACTATCTTCAGAAACATCAGCCTGAGTTCGTGGTGAACGCAGCCGGTTACACCGGCAAACCCAATGTCGATGCCTGTGAAACCGCGCGGGCCGACACGCTGGTGGGCAACACGCTCCTGCCGCTGACCATCGCGCAGGCGTGCGCGGCGACGGGCACGCCGTGGGGGCATGTGTCTTCGGGCTGCATCTTTGCGGGAGCCAAGGTGTCGGTGAACGGCCAAACGCAGGCGGAAAAAGATTTGACCCGGGCGGATTTGAAGAAGCTGGTTGCCGAGCACCCGGAAGCCATTCATGGGTTTACGGAAGGCGATGAGCCGAATTTTTCCTTTCGCCAGCCGCCGTGCAGTTTTTACAGCGGCACGAAGGCGTTGGGCGAAGAGGCGATTAATGGCGTCGGCCGGAGTTACATTTGGCGGCTGCGCATTCCCTTCGACGAGGTGGACAGCCCGCGCAATTATTTAAGCAAGGTGCAGCGCTACGCCAAGGTGTACGACAACGTGAATTCGATTTCGCATCGCACCGACTTCGCGCGGGCGTGTTTGGATTTGTGGGCGGGCCGGGCGCCGTTCGGGATTTACAATGTGGTCAATCCGGGATTCGTCACGACCCGCCAGGTGATTGAGGCCATCCAGCGGATTTTGAAGCCCGCCCGGAAGTTTGAGTTTTGGGAAAATGACGAGGAGTTTTACCGTGTGGCGGCGAAAACCCCGCGATCGAATTGCGTGATGGACACCACCAAACTGCTCGCGGCGGGAGTAAAGATTCGCCCGGTGCAGGAAGCGCTGGAGGATTCGCTTAAGAATTGGAAACGGGAGGGTTGATTGGGGAACATTTTGTCAGGAACAGCGAGCGCAGGCGCGGGGAACCGTCTTCCCAATTCGGTCGCGGAGCGACCTTTGAAGGTAGTGGGTTGGAAACCCACGGTTTCCAAGGTTCCGATCTTCCGGCGTCGCGGAGCGATGCCTGAACCTGACAAACGCGCCTGGTACGGTTTTGGTGGAAGTGGGCTCAAGCGTCGCGACGCGACGCGGAACGTCTTGAAATATGTTTCCCGTGGGTCGAAACCCACGGCTACCTTCACAACGTCGCTCCGCGACGGGGATAGCGCGATTACTGCACGGCGTTCACCACGCGCGTTTATGCCACGTCATTACTAAATTTTATTCATGAACCTACTCATTACCGGCGGCGCGGGATTCATCGGCTCGAACTTGATTCATCACATCATCGACCAGCCCGAGATTACCCGCTTGATCAACCTGGATTGCCTGACGTATGCGGGGCACCTGGCGAACCTCGAAAAAGTTTCGCGGCATCCCAAATATGTTTTTGAAAAGGTGGATCTGCGGGACAAGGCGGCGGTGCTGCACGTGGTGCGCGAGCGGGCGATTACGCATGTGATGCACCTGGCGGCTGAATCGCACGTGGATCGATCGATCACCGGGCCGGGAGATTTCATCCATACGAATATTGTGGGAACGTTCCATTTGTTGGAAGCGTGCCGGGACTGCTGGGGGGCGCAACTGGCGGGCAAGCGGTTTCACCATGTCTCCACGGACGAAGTCTATGGCAGTTTGGGGGCGACGGGCTATTTTACCGAGGCCACGCCGTACGCGCCGAATTCGCCTTACTCGGCGAGCAAGGCGTCCAGCGATTTATTGGTGCGGGCGTATCATCATACGTATGGATTGCCGGTGGTGATCACGAATTGCTCGAATAATTACGGGCCATTCCAATTTCCGGAGAAGTTGATTCCGGTGGTCATTCAAAGCGTGCTGGCGCGCAAACCAATCCCCATCTACGGGGACGGGATGAATGTGCGCGACTGGCTTTATGTGCGCGATCATGCGGAAGCGTTGTGGCAGGTGTTGAATCGCGGTCGGAACGGGGAGACGTATAACATCGGAGGTCACAATGAGTGGGCGAACCTGCGGATCGTGGAATTGATCTGCGATTTGATCGACGAACTGGCGCCGAAGGCCGGGGGCGACTCGCGCAAGTTGATGACGTTCGTGAAAGACCGTCTTGGCCACGACCGCCGTTATGCCATCGATGCGACGAAGATCCAAAAGGAACTGGGCTGGGTGCCGGCACATACGTTTGAGCAGGGCATCCGCGAGACGGTGCAATGGTATCTCGATAACCAGGTGTGGGTTGCTGAGGTGAAGAAGAAGGCGTGATTTTAATGACCAAATAATGCCAAATCTAAAACGAAAGCCTTCAGTGCCTGAAGGTTCGGCGTTGGAGCTTGGGTAATCGGACATTTCTTGGTCATTTGGCATTGGTCATTGGACATTCCGGGGGGCTACTGGTCATTCCACCGCCTTGACTTCCGCCGCTTTCAGGACGTCATTAAAGGCGGAAGGAGTTATTTCAAGGGAGGCCTTATGAACAAATTGCTTTTGGTGCTACTGAGCGGATCCCTGGCGTTGATGGCCGGCTGCGATTCTTTTGACGGCACTGCACCGAGCCGAGCGAACCAGGGCGGTTCGCCTGACCTGTACGGCGATTTCCGGCCGGCGACGGTTCCACCAGCTACCGGGCCGGCAGCAGCCGGGCCAGGCACGCCGGGAATGGCTACCGGCAACGCGCGGCCCAGTGTCGGCACCGGCGTGGTTGTGGGTGGACCGCGGTAATCTGCCGTCTCGGAAACTATCTCAGCGGGCGGGCAGTCCCCTGCCGCCGTCGGCGCGCACGAGTGACGCGCCCCACCAAGGTAAACTTTAATAATGCCCGCTGGTTGGGGAGATACTCGTACCTGTCCGGGGAGGCGTGGTGAAGTCGGAGTCGCTGTCGTTGTGCTTTCGCTTCGCGGATCCTTCCCGCATCATCAGCTCGGTGATCAGCGAATCCCCGCTCGAGTAGGCGGTGAAATCGCCCGGCGGCTGGAAGAGTTTTTCCGAAGGAGCGGCCAATCGAACGTCGGAGAAATCAATGGTGAATTCTGACGATCGTTCAACGGCTTTGATGCGGACGGGAAAGCCCTTCAGGTCGTCCGCCCGCCAGACGCTGCAGCGGGTACGGGAACCATCACTGGATTCAGCGATCCAATCTGTTTTCCGGCACGGGTGGCCGTTGGCGCGCTCGGCGACTGGTTCGCCGGCGTTCACCACAAAATTGGTCGCGACGTGTTCGGTCGGCCGGATGGGCCCGTAGCCTTGCATGGCTTCGCTCAAGAGATAGCCGCTATTCTGGTCTGCATCCCAGATGAAGGTTCGATCGCTTTTTTCCGGCGCGTACAGCAGATGGGGTCCGCGGCCGAGAATGGTGCCGGTGATGGTGCGGGTGGCGTTCGAGGAAACAACGAGGGTTATTCGCGCGCTGAAACCGTCCGTGTTGGTGAGCAGCAGGCCCGCCGGTCCCGCCAGGAAGCGGGGCGGACTGGCCGAGAAAGCACTTTCTTCGCGCTCCAGGCGAGCCAGGCGGCGCGAACCGCCACAGCCGGCGAGCATCAATCCGAGCGCGATGAAGGCCAAGCCCCGGATGACGCGGCCTGTCGAGAACTGCGGGCTGAAGAAATTGATTCTCATCATATATGCAAGGTTAGACCCTGCGGGCACGAAAATGTTGCCGAGATTGTTGCAGATTGCAATATGACTCAGGGGCCGGGTGGGCTCAAGCGGTGCGGACAAGAATGTCCGCGTCGAAGAGATTAGAGCCTCCTCACGTCGGCGGCTGCGAGTTAACCTGTTTGAATCCTGACGTCACTTTGCCGTCTTCACAAGGTCGCCGAACGCGGGCAGGAGCGAGTACTTTTTTTGCCAGGGGGTGTACATGAAGCCGCGCACATGGCCGGTTTGGTCCGCGAGTTGCAGCCAGCCTTTGACATCGTTCAGGCTATCCGCGTCATAGTAACAGGACACCAGGGTTTCAAAGCCGTGGCCGGCGAAGAAGCGGAGGCTTTTTTCGCGCGGTTCACCGCCCCAAACGGCCATCACGATGTCCTTGGGCACGTGGTCCCACGAACCGGTGAAGTCGCCGTTCGCGAGGTAATAATTTCCATGCGCATTGTGGTTCGGATCGAACATGTCCGACCAGACATAGACCTGCGCGTTGGTGCAATAGCGCCGGATGGACTGGGCTTGTTTGGCCACGCATTCGCCCAGCAACTCACCGAGGTTGCGACCACGGCAAGCCTGGCAGGTGCCGCCCATGCGGACTTCGTCCATGTTCAACAACACGCGGCGTGGATGCAGATGCCCGGCCAACAGCTTTGCCTCGTGATCGAAGATTTCGTATAGTTCCGGCTCGGCCATGCAAACGGTCACTTGGGAATCGTGAATTAACAGCGGGTGATACCAGCTTGCGCGGAGGTGATCGCCGTCATGGATTCGACTGCCGGGCAGAAGTTTCAGCGACGCCGCCGTGCCGTCATCGTGCCACAGGCTGAATTGCGGATCGACGAGTGGAGCGTAGTCTTTGCCTTCGGTGTAAGTGATCGCGCCATCGGCGCTGCGCACGGTGACGGGCGTTCCCGAACGGTGCAGGACGTTGATCGGCCCAACTTCTTCAATGCTCCAATCATCGAGCCACACTTTGCCGGCCTTGCCCTCCCAAAGCCCGGCATACAGGTTGATTTTTTCGGAATCCAGGCTGTTGAGAAGCATGGTGAGCTTGCGCCAATCCGTGGTGGACGGGAGATTGAACTCGCGCGGGGCCAGCTCGCGATCCCTGGCCAGCGCCAGCAGGCGGAATGCGCTCGTGGGCTGCAACCCTTCGGTCTTCACCCAAATGGTGACGCGATAACAACGGTGGGGTTGAACGCGCACTTCCTGCATCACGCGCCCGTGGCCGTATTGATTGGCGGTGAAATGCTCCAATCGCAGTGAAGCTTTTCCGCTGTGCTTGATCTCGGTATCGACGAAGCTAATCTCACCGGGCTGATCGTGGAAGTTGAAGCCTTTGAGCTGGTTGCCGGTGAATTCCTCGAATCCTCCATTGGCCAAACGCGCGGTCGCGTCCGGGATAAACTCGACTTGCCCGTTTTTGACGACGAACGGCGCGTCCTGCACGGGCAAACCTTCGGCAAGGTTGTGGTTGTGCGCCAGAATTCCGCCGCCGTAGCCGACCGAGAACACGGAGGGAATCAATTCCACGCGGTTGCTTTCGCAGACGTGTTTGATTTCATCCAGTCGGCGGAAATATTCGGGCGACTGTTTGCAAAGCGTATCGAGCTGAAACGAAGCCACGGCGCCGTTAATGCCGTGCTGCGCGGCGGTTTCGATCAGACGGGAGATTTCGGCGACATCGCTGTCGCCGTTCAAGTTCCAGCCGAAAATCCAGACGAAGCGATCAGGGTATGGTTCGGCGGCGGCGAGAAAGCGCACGGCGAAGGCGGTCAGGAGACAAGCGATCAAAGAGAATGTTTTGCGGGCCATGGAAGAATGTTAGCACAGGGCGGGTTTGAGGACAGGATTGTTCGTGCCATCCGGGTCGAGCAGCGAGTTAACGCCCGGCCGATGAATCGCGCCGACGGCGGCAGAGAACTACCGCGTATCATGGCCTAGGCAGGTGTCCTTCCGGGGGACCGACGACGACGAGGACGAGCACGAGGACGATTAATGGGCAGAACAAACGAAGCCGTATTGCCTGCCCGGTTGCAACCCATTGGCCGGGAATGGCGTAAGGGCGGCAAGCCGATTCGGGAATTGGGATTAAGAAAAGGGACCAAAATGTAGGCGCAACACTGACAGGGCACGAGTCCCGATTCCGACAGAATTTCGGGAGCATCGCCGATTTTTGAAATCTGCCCAGCGGTCAAGCTGGTCAGATGCGAAAAATTCAAAACGCTCTGCTGGGACTGATCGCTTCAGTTCTGGCTGTTCAAAACGGTCTGGCCGTCGAGGCCACTTGGGAATATGCGGTGCAAGTCAGTGCGACGGTGCAAACCTCACCGGCGCAAATCAACCTGAACTGGCCTCAGGATTCCACAACAACTCCAAACAGCTACACGGTCTATCGCAAGGGTTTGAATGACACGTCCTGGGGCTCCGGGACGTCACTGCCAGGAACGGCAACGAGTTACACCGACAATAACGTCGTGGCCGGTTCCGCCTATGAGTACCAGATTGTAAAGTCAACCTCCCTCTATAATGGGTACGGGTACATTTACGCGGGTGTTAACGCGCCGCTCATTGAGTCGCGCGGCAAATTGATCCTGATCGTGGACCAGACCTACGCGGCTGACCTGACCAATGAGTTGGGGCAGTTGCAGCAGGACCTGATCGGCGATGGCTGGACGATCCTCCGCCATGACGTTGGCCGCACGGACAGCGTGACGAGCGTGAAGGCATTGATCCAGGCGGATTACAATGCCGACCCAAACAACGTGAATGCGGTGTTCCTTTTCGGCCACGTGCCGGTCCCGTACTCCGGCAACATCGTGCCTGATGGCCATGTCCCTGGACACCAGGGCGCCTGGCCGGCTGATGCGTATTACGGCGACATGCACGGCACGTGGACCGATAATTCTGTAAATATCACCGGCGCGGATGATGTGCGAAACCATAATGTGCCGGGGGACGGCAAGTTTGATCAGTCGGTCCTGCCCGCGCCCATTGATTTGATGGTGGGGCGCGTCGATCTGGCGAATCTGCCGGGGCAGCTCACCTGGGGCGGCCCGGCGACGTTTCCCACTGAGAAGGAATTGCTCCGCAATTACCTGAACAAGGACCATCGGTTCCGATTCGGCCAGATGGCCGCGCCGCGCCGCGGGCTGGTAGGGGACTATTTTGGCATCCGCAACGGCGAGGCCTTTGCCGCGAGCGGGTGGCGCAACTTCGCGCCATTTGTCGGGGCGAACAACATCACCTTCCTGCCCAACCAAGGCACCTGGATTCCAACGTTGAGCAACAATACATATCTCTGGGCCTACGGTTGCGGAGCCGGGAGTTATACGAGCGTGGGCGGGTTGGGCAACACCGGCCAGTATAACGATGGCGTGACGCCCGAATTGGTGAATGCGGACATTCATGCAGTGTTTACGCTGCTGTTCGGCAGCTGGTTTGGCGACTGGGATTCACAGGACGACATCATGCGCGCGGTGCTGGCGGTGCAGGATTACGGGCTTACTTGCGCATGGAGCGGGCGCCCGCACTGGTTCATGCATCACATGGCGCTGGGATTGCCGATCGGCTACAGCGCGCGGCTCACGCAGAACAATCACGATGGCGGCTTGTATCAGACGCAAATCAACAGCGCCGCGGGAAATGTGCATATCGCGTTGATGGGCGATCCAGCGCTGCGCATGCACCCGGTGCTGCCGGCCGGGAACCTGAGCGCATCGCCAGCCTCCGGCGGTGTGAGATTGAATTGGTCGGTCTCGAGCGATACGGTGGTTGGGTATCACGTGTATCACGCTTCCAGCCTGGGGGGACCGTTCACGCGGTTGACGAGCAGCACGCCGTTGAATTCGACGACGTTTGTTGACACAACGGGCGCGTCCGGCAGCGGTGTTTACATGGTGCGCGCGGTCAAGTTGGAAACCAGCGCGAGCGGAACGTACTTCAATCCCAGCCAGGGTGTCTTCATCAATGGCAACGGCTCGACGGCCGGCCTCACCAACCCAATCGTAACGACAACCAACACGCCGCCGCCCGTGACGACGACCAACACGCCACCGCCCGCCACAAACAGCCCGGCGACGGGCGCGGTGTCTTCCCCCACCAACGCGGTGTTGTGGGTGGATGACGCCACCCCGGCCGGAGCGCAATTGTACACGGCGGGCGGCGATTCCTGGAGTTGGATCAGCAACAACCCCGCGCCGTATTCGGGCAAGCTGGCCCACCAGTCCGCCATCGCCGCAGGCTTGCACCAGCAATATTTTGATTGGGCGCCCAGCACGCTTCAGATCAATCCCGGCGGTGAGCTGTTCACTTACGTCTATTTGGATCCAGCCAATCCGCCGAGCGAAGTGTTGTTGGAATGGAACAATGGCACGTGGGACCATCGGGCTTACTGGGGCGCCAACAACATCAATAATGGCACCAACGGCACGGCCAGCCGCTATTACATGGGTCCTTTGCCCGCGGCTGGAGCTTGGACGCCACTGGTTGTCCCCGCCAGCCTGGTCAATCTGGAAGGCAGCAGCTTGCGCGGCATGACCTTCACCCTCTACAACGGCCGCGCCACCTGGGATTGCACGGGCACCGCGCCGCTGCAAGCGCTCGGCACAACCACCGGCTCAACCAACACATCTCCAAGCTCCAGCACCCCTGCGGGTACCAACACCCTTGCAGGTACTAACACGCCTTCAGGCACCAGCACCAATCAGCCGGGGCAAACAAACATAACGGGGCTGGTAATCAAGAGCATGAGCTATGTGCCGCCGAAGCTGCAACTGTCGGGAACCGGCGGGACGCCCGGCGGGAAATATGCCATCCTGGATTCGACCAGTCCGACAGCGCCTGGAACCAATTGGATTTCGATTGCCACCAACTCCTTCGATGCCAACGGAAACTTCAGCTGGTCGGGCAATGTAACTTCGACCAGCCCGCGATTGTTCTTCAGCGTCCGGGCCCTGAACACGACGAATGCACCGCCGGTGACAAATACGAATACGCCGACGACGACGAACACACCGCCGTCGGGCATCTCGACCAACCTTCCGCTGGCCTCCACGGCTGGAACGACGGTTTGGGTGGATGATGCCGCCCCGGCCGGAGCGCAGTTGTACTCTGCGGGTGGCGACTCATGGAACTGGGTTGGCAGCAATCCCACTCCGTATTCGGGCACTCTGGCCCACCAGTCCGCCATCGCCGCAGGTGCGCATCAGGATTACTTTGATTGGGCGCCCAACACGCTGCAGGTCAATACCGGGGACGAGCTGTTCACCTGCGTTTATTTGGATCCAACCAATCCGCCCAGCGAAATCATCCTCGAATGGAACAACGGCACCTGGGACCACCGGGCTTACTGGGGCGCCAATAATATCACTACCAACAAGGGCACCAATGGTACAGCCAGCCGCTATTACATGGGCCCCTTGCCTGCCGCTGGAAAGTGGGCGCCACTCATAGTCCCGGCCAGCCTGGTCAACCTGGAAGGCAGCAGCGTGCGCGGCATGGCGTTTACCCTGTATAATGGCCGTGCCACGTGGGATTATTCCGGCAGCGCTCCCATCGCAGCGGTGACCAACCAGCCTCCGGTTACCACTCCGCCGACCAATAGTCCGCCAACCGGCACTCCGCCGACCAACAACACTCCGCCGCCGACCAATACGCCACCGATTGTCACGACGAATGCGCCGGGCGGCATCAGCGTGGTGGATGACGCAAGCTTGAAAATGCCAACCCCGGGTCAGAATACCTTGCATATTCTCACGCCCACGATGCTGGAATTGGTTTTGATCAACAGCCAGCCGAACAACTCGACGCCGCCTTCGACGTGGAACTTCGTCAACTCCGGCTCGTTCCAGGGGCCCTCGGCCTCGAAGTTCACAGTCACGGTCAACGGCCAGCAGGTCGCGGTTCAATCGGTCGGATTCAAACGCCGCCCGCTTTCCGCGCCACTGGCGACCTACGACTTGCGAATCGAGAACAGCCTGTATCTACAGTTGGCCAGCCCGATCCAGGACAACCAAAACGTGGTGGTCGCGAATCCGGACGGTTCGGTGTTCTCGTCGGGCATGCAATTCAGTCTCACGGCCAATCCGCGCCGGTACAGCCCTGCCATTCACGTGAACCAGGAGGGTTATGTGCCGTCCTTCCCGAAGAAGGCCATGGTCGGTTACTACGCCGGCGACAAGGGCGAGCTGACCATCCCGGCCTCGACCTTCGTCCTCGTGGACGTGAACAGCGGGGCGCAGGTGTTCCAGGGATCGCTCACTCAGCGGAAGGATTCGGGTTGGACTTACAGCCCGACCCCGTATCAACAAGTGTATCAAGCTGATTTCAGCAGCTTCAGCACGCCGGGTGAATATCAGCTCGTGGTCCCGGGAATGGGCGGATCGCTTCCGTTCCTGATCACCGATGGCATTGCCATGGACTTTGCGCGGGCCTATGCGCTGGGCATGTATCATCAGCGTTGCGGCACGGCCAATGCGATGCCTTACACGCGTTTCACTCACGGGCCTTGCCACACGGCTCCGGCGAGCATTCCGGTGCCTGATTCGAACCCTGCTTACGCCTTCACCTGGAAGACCATCGCCGGTTACTCCGGTGGCAATTCCACCCAGACGGCGCCACAGCTTACGAGCCAGGCTTCTTCACTGTTCCCGATTATAAACACGGGCACGGTGGATGTGTCCGGCGGCCATCATGACGCGGGTGATTACAGCAAATACACCATCAACGTGGCCAGCCTCACGCATTACCTGATGTTCGCCGCCGACTCGCTCAACGGCGTGGCGGCGCTCGACAACCTGGGCACACCCGAAAGCGGTGACGGCATCAGCGACGTGATGCAGGAAGCCAAATGGGAGGCCGATTATCTCTGCAAGCTGCAGGATGCGGACGGCGGGTTCTACTTCATCGTGTATCCGATCAACCGCGAGTACGAGTCCAACGTGACGCCTGACCATGGCGACCCGCAGGTCGTCTGGCCGAAGAACACCGCGTCCAGCGCCGCCGCCGTGGCAGCCCTGGCCGAGTGCGCCTCCTCGCCCAAAATGAAAGCCGCCTATCCGGCGGACGCAGCCAAATACCTGGCCAAGGCCAAGGCCGGCTGGCAGTTCCTGATGAACGCCATCAATAAATACGGCAAGAACGGCGCTTATCAGAAAATCACGTTCTACGGCGACGACTTCAATGACGCCGATGAACTGGCCTGGGCCGCCACCGAGATGTATCTCGCCACCGGCGACCAGACCATCCATCAGAAGCTATTGTCGTGGTTCAATCCCACCGACTCAAGCACCTGGCGCTGGGGCTGGGAGAAGATGTTCCAATGCTATGGCAATGCCATTCGCAGCTACGTCTTCGCAGTCCAGAGCGGTCGCGTGCAAGCCAGTGCTCTGGATGCAACGTTCCTGGCGAAATGCCAGTCCACGCTGACGGGCGCGGCGGATGACGCGCTCCGATGGACGCAGATCAGCGCCTACGGGACAAGTTTCCCGGATGCCACCAAGGCGGTCAACGCGGCGGGCTGGTTCTTCTCCGAAGACCAGGCCTTCGACATCATGGTCGCTTACCAGCTGAATCCAAAGCCGGAGTACCTCGATGCGATGATCGCCAACATGAACTATGAAGGCGGTTGCAATCCGGTCAACATGACCTATTTGACCGGCCTGGGCTGGCGGCGGCAGCGCGTCATTGTCTCACAATATGCTCTGAATGACGGCCGCATCATGCCTCCGAGCGGTGAGCCTATCGGCAACGTCCAGGATGGCTTCCCTTATTTGTCGAGCTATCAAAGCACGTTGGGAGCGCTCTGCTACCCGTCCGACGGCGCGAGCCCGCCCTATCCGTTCTATGACCGGTGGGGCGACACTTGGAACGTTTCGACCGAAATGGTTGGCCTGAACGAAGCTCGCGGCCTGGCCACCACGGCAGCTTTGGCTGCGATGACGCAGACCAAAACGCAGCCTTACACTGCCAAGGCCGGCACGATCACGCTTCCCGCGCAAATGCCCGTCAATGTCCCGGTCACCGCGACATTCCAGGCGCCGGCGGGAATGGATTTGACCGGCGCCCGGGTCGTCTGGGAAGCCAGCGGCCAGGAACCGGCCTACGGCCCGACGTTTACCTTCACGCCCACCACCAGTGGCGCGATGTGGGTCGAGGCTGAAGCGCAATGGCCCGATGGCCGCCGCGCCTTCGCCACGTCCGGGAATTCGGCGTTCAACAATCTGGCGACGGTGAGTGTAGTCGCGAACATTGCGACCGCATCCCGGGCCACACAGAACCTGGCGGAGTGGACCTTCACCCGCACCGGCAGCACCAGTTCACCATTGACGGTGAACTTCCAATTCACCGGCAGCGCGGTCAAATGGAACGACTACCGCCGGCCACAAGGCGACATGCCGGAATCGATTACGATTCCAGCCGGTGCGGCCACGGCCACGCTGGACATATACGCGGTTTCCGGCACCACCTGGACCGGAACCGAGACAGCGATCCTGAACATCTCCACGGACCCGAGCTACAACGCCGGCACTCCGGGCAGCGCGACCATCACGCTGAACTAACCTTAGCAGCCCCTGACCAACCCATGATGGAGGCGGGCTTCGCAAGAAGCCCGCCTCTTTTTTTCAAAATGCGATTTTGAGGCCGGTCCGGAACAAGGCTTGGTCGAACCTCGCCCCGAACTGTGCATTACTTTCATGCCAGATGTAGCGGGCGTCGCCAAAAATGCCGACATGCCGGGTAAAGCGAACGTCAAGTCCGACGCCCGCATCGAAAAACCAGGCGTCCACCGGGTCGAATCTGCGGCCGCCACCGCCGAAGATGTAGGGCGCGAGATGGGCCGGTTCAATTGGCAGGCGCAGGATCAGATTGCCGCCCACATGATCGCAGAATTTTCTCGCCCCGTCTTGAAAACTCGTGTCCGCACCGAGACCGAGGAAGCAGATCGGGAAATAGTTGAGGCCCACGCCGCCGCCCCAAGTCCCATGACGGATGTTGGTATCGAACAGTTTGTTGAGGCGCTGCTCCGGGTTCAGGTAGGTGCCGAAGAGATCGAGGCTCACTTCGTTATTGTGAAATAAAGGCCGGGTGTCCCGGTTATCCGAATCCCGGTCGTCGGCTTTTGCTCCCATTCCCGCCAGCAACAGAACCGCGGCGGCCATTATTATCGATTTTATTTTCATACGGTTGATCGTTCGTCAGCTCGGTCTGTTTGAGGGTCTCTTTGCTCCGTCGCCTACAGTCATTCCACCCTTTGGAATGCCCGGGCTGGACTGCAGTGATTCAAGTAGGAAAAGAATCGCCGCACTTCCTCTTTACGGGTACAGGCATGTTCCTGCCCCGCCTATGGGGTATTTAACCTACCGCAGACTTGGGGAAGCCCCAGAAGACCGTGGGAAAAACCAGGGGAACTCGGGATGGACGGTCGAAAAAGCTCGCGCTTCCGGAAGCGTCGGCTCGTTTAAGGAAACTGAGTTATATTCTTCCGCTCGCGCGCTTCCCTGGCGGCGCGCCTGCCCTCGAGGAATTCCTGCACGAGCGGGCGGAATCGGCGAAACATCTGCCAGCCCGCCATGAGCTTCGAAAACATGCCGCGCTTTGCCGCGGGCATCGGCATCGCCACATCTTTCTTCCGAAAACCGCGCAGGCCCAGCACCAGGCCCAGAACCGGAGCCGCTACACCGACCACGCCGACAGCCGACTTCACAAAATCCAACCTGCGCCGAAGCAAGGCCAGGGCGAATTTGACATTCGCTACTTCCAGCCGAAGGGTCTCGCGATACATCTCGCTCTGCGCCAGGAGCAGTTTTTTGCGGTCGTCGAGTTCTTTTACTTTAAGGATTCTAACCATTCCCGATCTTTCTTCACTTCCGCCATGGTATCCGTCAGCGGCAACGACGCGCTCTTGATCAGCGCCTTGAGGTTCAGAAACGCCAGGACCGCCCCCGCCAAATAAACCAGGCAGAAGGCGCCGGCGACATACACGCGGTACTTCGCGGAAAACAGGAGGATGACCGTCGCGGTCAGCACGAGCAGGAAGAGCATGCTTAGAAAGCAAACTGCCCCCGCCCAAATGAACAACTCCACCACCCGGTTCTTTTCCTCCTGCAACTCGATCTGCAACAACTCCCCCCGGTTGTGCAGGGCGGCAAATCCGGTCACGGCGACTTTCCTGGCCAACTCCGTAAGCGTCGGGGGTTTGGAATCGCCGTTGTTCATCGTTTATTTGCGATTGACCAGGACCCCGATCAACAAACCGATGCCGAAGGCGATGCCGATCGATTGATACGGGTGTTCGCGAATGACCCGGTCGGTCGCCCGCGCGCCCGCCACGGTGCGTTCCTGCAGTTTCCGGCCCGTTTCCTTCGCCGAGTCCAGTGCCGCGGCGAGACGTTCGCGGGCCGCCATGCCTTTCTCACTCAATTCGTGCGCCCCGGCCCGAAGCAATTCCTCGCCATCCTGCACCACCGCGCGCAAGTCCCGCATGAGTTTCTCGGTCGTCTCCTGAAGTTCGTTCTCCGATTTGCTGTCCATAATTTTAGATTTGTGAACGCCCGGGTCGCGCTTCACCGCCACACGGGCAAGGTAATGATTTTTCAAACACAGAGGATATAGGGTATTCGCCCCGTCACATCCCCTGCCCAACAAGACAAATCCTACATAGGGTCGTCACCCAATGCAACTTGGAACGACACCTTCCGCCCATGGTAAAAAACAGCCGTCTCCAACTTTGCCCGGCACTTCGTTAATCACGGCGCCGGCACCGCCGAATGAATGAAGCCCGCCAAATCCTTCTTCAATTCAACCAGTGACGGCCGGTTCACGTACATCATGTGGCCCGCCTCGTAGTAACCCATGCTCACATTCGTTCGCAGGTTCGACGGCAATCCCATGTGATCGAACGTGTAGCGGGTGGCCAGAAAAGGCGTCGCCAGATCATAGTAACCGTTCGCCACAAACACCTTCAGGTACGGATTGTGGATCATCGCCTGGCGCAGCGTTTCCGCCACATCCAGGTAACGGTTCCGCGCATTCCCAAAATCCCATGGCGAAACGTTGCCGGTCAGCACCTCGTACGGGAGGTCGCTTTCAAACTTCAATTCCCGACGCACATAATCGTTCAGTGTCGCGGTGAACGGGCCGAGCACCGACGCATAGCTCGGATCGTATTCGGGAGAATCACCGGTGGCATTGCGATCGGAACCGGTCATACGGCTGTCGTAGCGCCCGATGATGAGCCGTTCACTCCGCAACAGTTCCTTGAAAAATTGCCGCACGTTCACGCGCAAGTCCGCCCGGTCCACAAAATCCTCCGACAACCCCGTCAGCCGCGCCACGTTCTTGACCACCTGCTGCCGTTCGGCGGACGGGAGTTGATCTCCTTTCATCAGCGCCTGCGCATACTCGCCCGTCGCATACTGCTCCGCTTCCGCCAGCGCCTTCTTCATGTCCGCCTGCAAATCCGGCGCGAGTTTCTTGTGATACCAGGCGGCGGCGGTTTCCGACGGGAGATACAAAATGTACGGCAGATCGTTGCCTGGATTAAAACCGAGCGTCGAAAAATCCAGCACCGACGAGACGAGGCAAATGCCATTCAGATAGATGCCGTAACGATCCTCCAAATGCCCCGATAACCCCGCCGCCCGCGTCGTCCCGTAACTCTCGCCGATCAGAAACTTTGGCGAACTCCACCGTTTGTAGCGCGTTGTGTAAAGGCGAATGAAATCGCCGACCGACTCGAGATCCTCTTCCACGCCGTGGAACTTCCGGGGATCCTCACCCGGCACGGGCCGGCTGTAACCCGTGCTCACCGGGTCAATGAACACCAAATCCGTCTCGTCCAAAATCGAATAATCATTGTTCACGAGCTTGAACGGCGGCGGCGGCAGACTGCCATTCTCCTTCAAGAGCACCCGCCGCGGCCCCAACACGCCCAGATGCAACCACACCGACGAAGACCCCGGCCCGCCGTTGAATGAAAAGGTGATGGGCCGGTCACTCGGATTGGTGGCGCCATTGAGCCGCGTGTAGGCGATGAAGAAAACCGTCGCATGCGGTTTTCCTTCCTCATCCTTCATTACCAGCGTTCCGGCGGTGGCCTTGTAGTTAACCTCGACGCCGTTGATGGTCACCGAATTTGTGGTTTCGGAAATCTCGTCCTTCGGCTCTTTTTTGTCGGACTTGGGCTCCTCCTTCTTGGCGTCGTCCTTCCTAGGTTCAGTCGAGTTCGCCTCTCCTCCCGGCCTAGCCGCGCGCGCCGGCCTTTCCTGGGCCTGGAGAAATGGCGTCCAGCCAGCCAGCGCCATGATTAACGCCAGGCCCGCAACCCAGATCCTCGTGTTCAATTTATTGCTCATCTTGTCCCGCATAGTGGATATGTCTCTGAGGCCCGTCAAGCCTCGCTACAACAGAGGCGCGATTATTTCCACCAGTCGTCAGCCGGCTCCGTCGGTCGGGTTCAGGGCCGATTCAAGAGCCCCGCAATCCATAGCCGCCGACGTAAAGAGGCTCTAATCTCCTTCAAGGAATACAAGAGCCTCCTTACGCCGACGGCTACGATTTCTTGAATCCACCCTGCTGCCCAGCCTGACCCTCCAAAAAAATCCTCGTGCAATGGCGAAACTTTGCCAATATGGAGTGTTCACTCATCATAGAATGTATGAAATGGATTGATCGATTGTCGAACCGGCCGGTGCTGTGGCGCGCGGTCCTGGCCTTGGCCGCCCTCCTCCTTCCCACCGCCATGGGCAACGCGCAGACCAAGGAACCCCAAGCAGCCGTCCCGCGCTTGCCGAGCATCCTGTTCATCCTGGCCGATGATTTGGGTTACGGCGACCTCGGCTGTTACGGGCAGGAGAAAATAAAAACGCCGAATATCGACCAACTGGCCGCGGAAGGCATGCGCTTCACCAGTTGCTACGCCGGGAGCACGGTGTGCGCGCCGTCACGGGCCGCGCTGATGACGGGCAAACATACGGGACACGTCGGGATTCGAGGCAATGCGGCGCTTTCGTTGCAAGGGGATGACGTGACCGTGGCGCAATTGCTGAAGACGGCGAATTACAGCACGGCCCTCATTGGCAAGTGGGGGTTGGGCGACGTCGGTTCGCCCGGGCTGCCGTCCAGCAAAGGCTTTGACGAGACGGTCGCCTTCCTGGATCAGACAGCGGCGCACAATTATTATCCGACGGCACTCTATCGACACAGCGCGGAGGGGCGCGAGCAGATGTCCACGATTTACGAAAACCTGAATGGGAAGAAGGGGAAATACGTCCAGGATATCTTCACTTCAGCCGCGCTGAAATTCCTGGAGATAAACGCGCCGGACCAGTTCAACCACTACCGGCCTTTTTTCCTTTATCTGGCTTACACCACCCCGCACGCAAACGACGAACTGGGCCAGCAAACCGGCAATGGCATGGAAGTGCCGAGCGATGCGCCGTACTCAGGCGAATCGTGGCCGCAAGTGGAAAAGAACAAGGCGGCGATGATCACACGGCTGGATGCGGACGTGGGCCGGTTGATGGAAAAGCTGAAGGCGTTGAAGATCGAAAAGAATACCATTGTGATCTTCGCGAGTGACAACGGGGCGCACAAGGAGGGTGGCGTGCATCCGGAATTCTTCCATAGTTCCGGGCCGTTGCGCGGGATCAAACGGGATCTTTATGAAGGAGGCATTCGGATTCCGTTGATCGTTCGCTGGCCGTTTTGGGTCAAGCCGGGGACAACGAGCGATTTGCCCTGTGCGTTCTGGGATTTCCTGCCCACCGCGGCGGAAATCGCGCGCGTGAAGCAACCGAAAGACCTGGACGGCATTTCGTTCCTTCCAACGCTGCAAGGGCAGGCGCAGACGAACCGGCATGAGTTCCTGTATTGGGAATTTCACGAAGGCGGTTTCAAGCAGGCGGCGCGGATGGGAGATTGGAAGGGCGTCCGTTTTGGTGTCGATGGCCCGCTCGAACTTTATGATCTAAAGACCGACTTGGGCGAAAAGGAAAACGTTGCGGAGAAACATCCGGAGGTGGTGAAAAAGATCGAGGAGTATTTGAAAACGGCGCGGACGACGGATGACCACTGGCCGGCCTTGACCGTGGCCGAGAATGAAAAGCTAAAGAACAAGAAGAAGAAAGGTGCTGCGGCGGCCGGGGACGGAACTGGGAAGTGAATCGAGTGACTGATGCAGCCGCGCCCGGACGACCGGCCGGGTTCGCCTTCAACACGGCGTCATCAATAAGTGGCGCCTTGGGCGCATGGGAGTGCGCGCCCTACCTTGGCGCGGGACTCCATGCGTCAACGGAGTACGCCATCGAAAATCAAGCACGGTTTTCAAGGTCCCGGAGAGCAAGACTGATTACTTGTTCGTTCCGCCCGCGGAGTTGGTCGGCTGCGAGGATGGATTGGCTGGACTCACTGCCGGCGGATTTCCTTGCGGCACAAAAAAGCCGTTTTGCTGGTGGCTGCGGGTCTTTTGAACGAGGACGTACATCCAAATTGCCCAAAGCAGGGCGGCGGTCACAAAGGCCGTCAGAAAGAGGACGGGCCAGAAAAAAGGGCGGTGCTGCGGCTTGCCATTCATGTCAGTGGATGAAGCTATCATCCCGTTCGGCGGTGGGAAAGAGCAACTCCCAGATTTTCCTTTCGCGTGCCCGCCAGTCATGTAACTTAGGGGGAGTAACAGCCATGAACTCCTCGCGTCGCACGCCCCGGGTGGTTTTACTGCTGGCCCTGATCGGGGTCATCGTGGAAGGGGGATTTATCATCAAACTTTGGCAGCAAAACCAGTCCCTGCGGGAGAGCAATGAGAAGGCGCGCCGAGGCGGCAAGCCGGACCTCGCCAGGCAGCTTGCCAAGCGGGATGCGGAGTTGCAGGTGTTGCGGGTGCAAGTGCAGGATCTGCTCAAGTTGAGGCATGAGGCGCGGTTGCTTCGCGCCGCCACGAATGACCTCGCCAGGCTTCAGGAGGAGAATCGCCGCCTGAAACAGGAGGGCACCAACACCCTGGCGGCCTCGGCGCCCGCGACCATCGTCGTGACGACCGGCGATGGAGAGGATTTCGTTGCGAAGGAGGGTTGGACCTTTTCGGGCTATGCCACTCCGGAAGCGACGCTTCAGTCGTGGTTGTGGTCCCTGCGCGAGGGAGATCTGGACGCGTTCCTGGAAACTCTGACAGCCGACGACCGGGCCCGGTTCGAGGCGCAATTGCAGCAGTCCAACAAGACCGAGGAAGAGCTGGCGGCCGATTTAAAAAGGCAGGCGGAGAACTTAACCGGTTTTCAAATCCTTGATCAAAACTCGGAAGCCGACGGCAGCATTGTAATCCTGGCGCGGGTTTCGGGTGGCGAACCCACCGGTGCCACGCCCACGCGCCATCGCTTCATCTTCACTCGAAGCGGCACGGAATGGAAAATGACCGACGCGGGCGTGGATCAATGATCCAACCAACGCTTCTCCCCTGCTCTGCCGCGCTTAATGCTTCTTAAAAAAGAGGGCGAACAGGATAAACAGGATCACTTGCAGAAGCACGAAGCCGATGATGATCGGCAACAGCCGGAAACGTGACTTCCAGATTTGCGGCGCTTGCAACCGGCTGCAACGGTCGGTCATCACCACGCTTTCGTAATTCTCCAGTTCGCTTCGCATCTCCAATGCGGATTGATAGCGGCGCTTGGGGTCGCGTTCCATCGCGTGAAGGATGATTTCCTCCAGCACCGGCGTCAGCTTCGGATTCAATTTTCGCGGTGCGACCGGATCGCCGGTCACGCGCGAGTTCATGATCACGTACGGGCTGTCGCCGCCGAAGGGCGGTTCGCCGGTGACCATCTCGTAAATGATCGTCCCCAGGCTGTAAATGTCCGTGCGCTCGTCGCCCCGGCTGCCCTTGACCTGCTCGGGCGCCATGTAATCCGGCGTGCCCATCGCCGGCGTAAAACCCACAAAGGTCAACCGCCGCGAGTTGGCCGAACGCGCGATGCCAAAATCCATGATTCGGATTGTTCCATCATTGCACAACATGATGTTTTGCGGCTTGAGATCGCGATGCACCACTCCGCTTTGATGCATGTAGGACAGCGCGGTGCAAATATGGATCGCAATCTTGACAGCGTCCGGCTCGGGCAGCGGACGGACGCTCTTCAACAACTCGCTCAAGGTTTGCCCGGTCAGATATTCCATTACGATATACGGCCGGCTCTTTTTTTCGGCGGGAATGAACTTCAGGATGTACGGGTGGTTCAACTTCAGCCCGATTTCCTCCTCGCGCTTGAAGCGGTCGAAGCCGGCGGGATCGCTCTCAATCTGCAAGAGCGGAACTTTGAGCGCCACCGCGTTGCCGGTCTGCCGGTCGTTCGCCTTGTACAAGGAAGCCATGCCGCTCTTGGCGATTACGTCGGTAATCTCGAACCGCTCGTCGAGGACGCTCCCCACGCCGAGGTCGGCGCCCATGGGCCGGGTTTTCGCCGCGGCGGGATCAACGTTCCTCGTTTGGTCCGTTTCCCACACATGAATGATCTGCACGGAAACATTGTCGCCCGCCTGGCGGCGCTCCGCCTGGGCGATCAGCCGCTTGCAGGCTTCAGCCGGATGATATTTGACCACCGTGCCAAGGATTTCATCGTCCAGGAGATAGCCGTAAAGACCATCTGAACACTGGAGAATGATGTCCCCTTTCAACAGCGGCTCCGTCGAAATATCATAGTGGCACATCGGTTCCGAGCCGACACTGCGCGTCAACAACGACCGGTGCGGGCTGGTCATCGCATTGCGCTCCAGCAACAACCCCAGTTTCACTTGCAGCGCGGTGTACGAGTGATCGCTGGTCAGGCGCTTGATCTTGCCGGCGCGAATGAGATAGGCGCGGGAATCGCCCACATGGGCGATGGTGACCTTGTCATGGCGAAAGATTGAGGTCAGCAGTGTGGTGGACATGCGCCCCTTTTCCTGCGCGGCCTGGAAGATTTTTGCCGAAGCTTCCATGTAAATCGCGCGGACGAGGTCGTTGGGGGACGTTTCGGGCTTCGCTTCGCGGAAAATGGCCAGGGCGGTCTCGGCCGCCATCCGGCTCGCCAAATCGCCGTTGCCCTCGCCCCCGACCCCATCGGCCAGCACCGCGATGCCGCCGATTTCCTGCTGGAGTTGGAACTTCTCCGGTTCCCAGAACGCGATGAAGTCCTCGTTGTGTTCGCGCACCACTCCGGTGCTGGAGAGTTGGAAGCATTTGATCTTCATTTCAGAAAAACTAACTTATCGAGAGAGACGAAGAATGCCAAGCTCCAGGCTCTAAAGGAAATGCAAATTCCAAATTTCAAGCGTGTGGACAAAATAAAATCGATTTTACACTATGAATTACTCTCACACTACGCAGCCAGGTTCCAACCAACCGTATCCTGCCAGAGACTATTCCGGCAATCCCAAAGACGCTTGAATCTATTCACATTCAAGTCGGGCGTGGCACCACTCAGTCTCACCGTTCCGCCTGGTGTTCCCATGAATTTTGCTCATCTTTTTGCCTTATTTTTACACCTTTAGACTCCATTTTTACTAACTGGGCGATTTATTCCGGCGCTAGCGTCGCGACATGAAATGGAATGAAATAGTTCAGATCGTTTTGTTCTTCGGTTTAGGCATCGCGCTGACGCCGCCGGTGGGCCGGTTCATGGCCAGGGTGTTCAAGGGCGAGAAAACTTTTCTCCACCCGGTGCTGCATCCGATTGAGAAAATCATCTACCGGTTGAGCGGCGTGGACCCGGATGAGGAGATGACGTGGCTGAGTTATTTTTGGGCGGTGCTGCTGTTCGCGACGGTTGGGTTCGCAGCAGATATGGCGATCTTCATGACGCAGCAATGGCTGCCGTTGAATCCCCAAAAACTGCCGAATTGCTCCTGGCACCTGGCATTCATGCAAGCCTGGAGTTTCACCTGCAACGCGGACTGGCAGTCTTACACGGGCGAGACCGTGATGAGCTACTTCTCGCAGATTTTCGCCATCATGGTGCATCAGTTCCTCAGCGGCGCGTCGGGTCTGGCGGTGCTGGTCGCAGTGGCGCGGGCCTTGAAGCGGGCTTCCATCAAAACTGTCGGCAATTTCTGGACCGACCTGACGCGCGGCCTCCTCTACTTCGTGATCCCGCTCTCGGCGCTTTGGGCCATTCCGCTAATGTGGCAGGGTGTTCCCCAAACCTGGAAGCCCTACCAAACCGCCAGCCTGATGGAGCCTTACACCACGCAGGTGCAAAAGACCGATGACAAAGGCAACAATGTGACGACCAATATCCAGTTGGTGGTTTCGTCCCCGAAGCTCGGCGCGGATGGAAAGCCTGAAATGACCAATGGCGTCGCGGTAATGGTCGATGTGCCGCAAGTGGATGCCAAAGGCGTGCCGATCATGACCAACATGCCGGTCATGGTGGATGCGAAAGTGGAAACCCAAAGCATCCCAGTCGGCCCGGTGGCATCCTTTGAGTCCATCAAACAACTCTTCACCAATGGCGGCGGCTGGTACAACGTGAACAGCGCGCATCCATTTGAAAACCCCACGCCGTTCACGAATTTCTGGGAAATGCTGGCCATTATCGTCGTGCCAATGGCGCAGGTTTATATGTTCGGCCTGCTCGTCGGCAACAAAAAGCACGCCTGGTGTCTGTTCAATGTCATGTTGGCTCTCTACGCGCTTTCCTTCGTCGTCGCCTGGTATTGCGAGACACGGCCCAACCCGGTGATGGCGGGCGCGGTGCCGAACATGGAGGGCAAGGAACAGCGAATCGGGGTGATGAACAGCGTGCTCTGGGCGACGTCCTGCACCGCGATTGACAACGGTTCGGTCAATTCCATGCACGATAGTTATCAGCCGCTCGCCGGCATGATGCCGTTGTGGAACATCCTGATCGGCGAAATGCTTTTCGGGGGCATCGGCTGCGGCATGTATTGCATGCTCTTTCACGTGCTGATCACGGTCTTCATCGCCGGATTGATGATCGGGCGAACGCCGGAGTACCTCGGGAAGAAACTGGATGCCTGGTGCGCAACCTGGGCGGTGTGCGGGGTCTTGATCCCGAACGCCGTGGCCCTGCTCCCAACCGCTATCGCCCTCATGTTGCCGGCGACCATAGGTTTGTCCAGCCTGGGCAACCAAGGCCCGCACGGATTTACCGAAATTCTTTACTGCTTCGGCGAAGCCGCCAACAACAACGGCAGTGCCTTCGCCGGGTTGAACGCCAACACGCCGTTCTACAATATCGCCGCCGGAATTGTCATCTGGATCGGACGGTTCGCCCCGATCATTTCCGCGCTCGCCATTGTCGGCCGGCTCGCTTCCAAGAAAACCGTTGAACCTTCCGCCGGCACGCTGCCGACCCATGGCTGGACATTCGGCCTTACGCTGACGGGCGTAATCATCATCGTCGCCGCACTGACGTTTTTCCCGGCGCTTTGCCTCGGCCCAATCGTCGAGCACGGGTTGATGACGGCGGCGCGAACGTTCTAAAACTTTTTAGGAGCAATTATGAGCACCAAAGTCGAATTCAATTATTCGAAACTGTTCAAACAGGCGGTCATTGATTCGTTCAAAAAGCTGCATCCTCGCGATGAGATCAAAAACCTGGTCATGTTCGTCGTGTGGCTCGGCTCGATCTGGACCACCGTCTTTTTGTTTCTTCCGGGGCAGTTCAACCTGTTCAACGTCCAGATTTGCTTCTGGCTGTGGTTCACCTGCCTTTTTGCGAACTTCGCCGAGGCGATGGCTGAGGGCCGGGGCAAGGCCCATGCCGACGAGTTGCGCAAAATGCGCACGAAAACCAGCGCGCGCAAACTGGTCAATGGCCGGGAAGTCCAGGTCAACAGCAACGAGTTGAAGATTGGCGAGCTCTTTGTCTGCCAGGCCGGTGAAATCGTCGCTGCTGACGGTGAGATCGTGGAAGGTATCGCCACCGTGGATGAATCGGCCATCACCGGCGAATCCGCGCCGGTCATTCGGGAGAGCGGCGGCGACCGCAGCGCCGTCACCGGCGGAACCCGGGTTCTCAGCGACCGCATCGTCGTCCGCGTCACCGCCGAAGCCGGCAATTCCTTTCTCGACCGCATGATCGAGATGATCGAAGGCGCGCGCCGGCAAAAGACACCGAATGAAATCGCGCTGAACATCGTGCTGGTCAGTCTGACGGCGCTGTTCATCGTCGTCGTGTTTGTGCTGCCGCCCTATGCGCATTACAACGAGAATGCCGCCGGGCAAAAGGGCGTGGTACTGACTTCGATTCCGGTTTTGCTCTCGCTCATCGTTTGTTTGATTCCCACGACCATCGGCGGGCTGTTGAGCGCCATCGGCATCGCCGGCATTGACCGCTTGATGCGGCGAAATGTATTGGCGACGAGCGGCCGCGCGGTCGAAGCGGCGGGAGACGTGGATGTTCTGCTGTTGGACAAAACGGGGACAATCACGCTCGGCAACCGGCAGGCGACCGAATTTGTTCCCGCGCCCGGCGTCAAGCTGGAGGAATTGGCGGACGCCGCCCAACTTGCGTCCCTGGCCGACGAAACGCCCGAAGGCCGCAGCATCGCGGTGCTGGCCAAAGAGAAATACGGGCTGCGTGGTCGTGAGGTAGCCGACCCGCACGCCACGCCCGTGGCGTTCACGGCCCAGACGCGCATGAGTGGCATGGATTTCGGCGACGGCAACGGCAAGGTGAAGCGCCGCGTTCGAAAGGGCGCCGCCGAGTCCGTCAGGAATTGGGTCCTTGAGCAAGGCGGCCGAATCGACAAGGCCGTGTTTGAAAAGGTGGACGAGATTTCCAAATTGGGCGGCACGCCGCTCGTTGTGGCGGACGGCCCGCGCATTCTTGGCACTATTTATCTCAAGGACATCGTCAAAGGCGGTATTAAGGAACGCTTCGCGCAGCTCCGGAAGATGGGCGTCAAAACGGTGATGATCACCGGCGACAACCAGCTTACGGCAGCGGCCATCGCCGCCGAGGCGGGGGTGGACGATTTTATCGCGCAAGCGAAGCCCGAGGACAAACTTGCGCGCATCCGCAAGGAACAGGAAGGCGGCAAATTGATCGCCATGATCGGCGACGGCACGAACGACGCGCCCGCGCTCGCGCAAGCCGACGTCGGCGTGGCCATGAACACGGGCACGCAAGCCGCGCGCGAAGCCGGCAACATGGTGGACCTCGACAGCAATCCGACGAAACTCATCGAAGTCGTGGAGATCGGCAAGCAATTGCTGATGACGCGCGGCGCATTGACGACGTTCAGCATCGCCAATGATGTGTCAAAGTACTTCGCCATTTTACCGGCGATGTTCGGTGTGCTCTATGCCACGAGCGCCGGCGGGCGCGGTCCGCTGGACAAATTGAACATCATGTACTTGCACTCGCCGCAGAGTGCGATTCTCAGTGCGGTCATTTTCAACGCCTTGATCATTGTCGCGCTGATTCCCCTGGCGTTGCGGGGCGTGAAATACCAGCCGCTCGGCGCGGCGGTGATTTTGCGCAAGAACATGCTCATCTACGGGGTCGGCGGCATTCTCGTGCCGTTTCTCTTCATCAAGCTCCTTGATCTGCTGCTCGTGGCAACTCATCTCGCGCCGTAAGCGCATTGGAAAGGAAATTTATGATTAAACTCATTGTGCAATCCATCCGGCAAACGATACTTTGGTCGCTCATTGCCGGGGTCGCCTACACCCTCGTCATGACGGGGATCTCACAAGTGCTGTTCCGTGACCAGGCCAATGGCAGCCTGATTGTGCGCGACGGCAAGATTATCGGCTCGAAATGGCTCGCGCAACAGTTCACCGGCACCAATTATTTCTGGCCACGACCTTCAGCATGCACTTACGGCACCGGGCCGTCAGGCATCGTGGCGTCCAGCGGCAGCAATCTTGGCCCGACCAGCGGCGCGCTGCAAACCAATGTCATGAATAACGCCTCGGCGTTTATCAGCGGCAACAACCTGCCAACCAATACGGTGGTGCCGGCGGACATGGTCTATGCCTCCGCCAGCGGATTGGATCCGCACATCAGTCCCGAAGCCGCCCGTTTGCAAATTGCGCGTGTCGCTGCCGCGCGCGGGTTGAGTGAGGACAAGGTCAGGGAACTCGTGGAGAAATTCACCGAGTCCGCGCAATGGGGATTTCTGGGACAGCCTCGCGTGAACGTGTTGATGTTGAACGTGGCGCTGGACCAGCTGGCAACTCCGAAACCCGCTGAAACCGCTCCCGCTCCCAAGGCCGGATGACACGGCATGAGGCCCAGACCCACAGCATTGATCGTCGATGACGAACGGGCAATCCGGCGGCTGGTGCGAATGGCGTTAAAGCAGCAACGCTACAACGTGATCGAAGCGGAAAGCGGGCGGTTTGGGCTGGCAATGGCGGTGGAACAACGACCCGATGTTGTCATCCTCGAGCTGGATTTGCCGGATATTGACGGACTGGTGCTGCTGCGGCGCCTTCGCGAATGGAGCCAGAAACCCGTGGTCATTGTTTCCGAACGCAACCAGGTGGCCGATAAGATCAGCGCATTGGACGGCGGCGCTGATGATTACCTGACCAAGCCGTTTGACGTGGCCGAATTGCTCGCGCGCCTTCGTGTGCTGCAGCGCAGCCTGCCTGGAATTCCTGATGGCCCGCTGCTGATTGAAGGCGATCTGAAGGTGGACTTGTCAACACACGAAGTCACGCTCAAGGGAGAGAGGTTGAACTTTACGCCGACGGAAGAAGCTCTATTTTATTTGCTTGTTCGTTATGCCGGCAAGGTGGTCACTCGAACACACCTGATGCGCTGTATCTGGGGAACCGACGAAGAAGAGAGAGTTCGCGAGTTGCAGGTCTACGTCGCCAACCTGCGCGGGAAACTCGGCGCGTTGGGAGGAGAAATCCTGATCAGAACTGAAGGCAGTGCGGGCTACCGTCTCTCACTCGCTGCTCCCCACGTGCGTGCCAGTGTTGCGGCATCCGTTTGAGTGCCGTGTTAAGAAGGTCTCACGGTTCCAAGACACGGCGCAAGCCACCATTCCGCTTCCATAGCAACCTTGAAACCCAACCTCACGAAGGAAAAAGGATGAATCTCATCGCATGGTTTGTTTTTATCCTGGCCGCATTGTTGGAGGTTGGCGGCGATGCAGTGATCCGGCGCGGTCTGCGTGGTCACAAGATCGGTCTTGTGCTCGCCGGTTTCGTGACGCTGGGCTGCTATGGGCTGCTCGTGAATTCAGTTAAATGGGATTTTTCCAGATTGCTGGGCGTTTATATCGGATTTTTCGCGCTCACCAGCATTTTATTCGGGCGGATCGTCTTCCAAGAAACCATTCCCTCATCCACCTGGCTCGGGCTGGGCTTAATCGTATCGGGTTGCCTGGTCATCCAATTCGGTCAACGGTAGAAAACGCGGGAACGCCAACCGAATCGTCCGCCACCGGAATCTCGACTCCTAAATCAAGCCTCCTCGCCTTCCCGCATGCCACACCTATGTACCCCCCATTTTATCCATACCATTGTCCCAAAGGCCGTAAACATTGGCTTTTGTGAATTTCCATCCCTACCATCATCCATACCAAACCGTCCCAAACCGCTGCCGTCGTTGGCGCTTGAAAGTCGGAGGGTGGGGCTCTCATCATCCCAACGCGCAAAAAACCCGGCCACCTTTTCAGGTGGCCGGGTTGTGTCAACAACACCTGCCTGGCGTTAGGCCGGTTTGGCCGTCAGCAAAACGGGTTTGCCCAACTTCGCGCTTCGCAGTTTGAAGTAGATGGCGCCGTAGATACCCCATACCGCAACGACCGCCAACGCAATGTACGACTCATGCCAGCTCATGCCGGGAACCGAGAATGGACCGATCAGGTAGAACAACATGCAGCCGAGGTTCGCCAACAGGCCGAAGACCGGAACCACCATGTGCTTGAAGCCGTGGAAGCTGTGATGCTCCCGGAACGCCACGATAGCCACTATGCAAGTAGTCATGTAGAGCAGGAACGTGCCGAAGTTGCTGACCAGCGTCACAATGAGCAGCGTGTTCGGCAAGTAAGTATAAGCATGCGGCGAAAAGATGCCGAATTTGTACCAGATGTTGTTATACTGCTTGTCCAGCGGCGCGAGGTCGGCGGATTGAGCGCCGAGATAGATCGTAGTCGTGATGATGCCGACAATGATCGAGATAAACACCAGCGCCCAGATCGCGCGGTGCGGCGACAAAGTCTTGCCATGCAACAGGCCGAAGTGTGACGGAACTTCTTCGTCGCGCCCCATGGCGTAGGTCACGCGCGCGCCCGTGTTCATGCACGATAGCGTAGTGCCGATCAGGGCCAGAAACACCGTGCCGGCTTGCACCAGCATGAAGGCCTTGCCCGCCCCGACGCTGCCGAACATCCACGTGCCCACCAGCAGCATCATATCGCCTAGCGGCGCGCCGGAAGCGCCCGCGTTGGAGATCGTATAGCCGCTGTTGAGGAAATAATTCGCGGCGAAATACTCAAACAGGTAGCAAACTGCCCCTTGGATCGCGAGCGACAGCAGCACTGCCTTGGCGATGTCTTTCTTCGGATTCTTGGCTTCCTCACCCATCGAGGTGACCGATTCGAATCCGACTAGCAGGAGAATCGCGATGCAAGCCTGAATCACCAGGAAGTTGAACCCGTGCGGCGAGAGCACTGAACTGGCCGAGGTATGAAGGTTGAAGGTCTTCGGATCCTGGGCAGTCCCAGCGCCGCTGATTGCGTCTTCTGGTTTATAGCTCAGCAGGAACGGATCAGGCTGAGCCTTGCCGTCCTTGTCCAGAACCATCTTGCCGTCTTTGTCCTTCTGCCAGACCGGATAAGGATCGCCCTCGCCGAGGCCCATGGCCGTTAATCCGCCGAGCACGGCGGCGTCCTTGTTCTTGTCTTTGTCCAAGTCATCCTTCGTTACGGTGCGGTCCTGGGTTTTAAAGATCGGCTGCTTCTTGTCGTCCACTTTGAGGTCGCCGTTCGCCCACGTGTCTTGAACGGGTTTGCCATCGGCGCCGGTGACGTTGACTTGATCCACATTGTAATTCACCGGGTTACCGCCCGAGAGATGCCAACCTTGCTTGTCCTGCCCGTGGGACATGCGATAGCCAATGGCCATGCAGGAGAAAACGACCAACGCGACGATTTGGACAACATTGATCGCAAAGTTGACTGCCGTGGTGCCGTTCACACCGCGGTAGGCGATATAGCCTACCAGCAGCGCGAACGCGGCGCAGAAGAGCCACATGAACAATGGGCTGCTGTAAGAGCCGCTGAAAGTGCCTGGCCAGAATATGCTTGCCAGATAGCCGCCCAGGATGGCGGTCACCCCCACCATCAAGCCCGGATAGACCCAGTAATACAAATGGCTGGCCCAACCGGTGAAAAACTTGGCCACGCGTGCGAATTTGTACGCCGTGGTCTTGGAGAGAAAAGCCTGCTCGGCGTACAGATACGAAGAACCCGCGCCGGGATAGAGCTTGGAGAGTTCGGCATAACTGAGCGCTGTTGCGAAACACAACAGCAGAGCGGCCAGCAGGCCGAACCACATTGCACAGCCCGCCATCGGCGCGCCATACAGTGATTGCTCTTGATACGTGAGCCATAAGAACGCTCCGGGCGCGATCAGCGCCATGGCGTTGATGGTTAATCCCGTCAAGCCCAGAGTGGCCCTGGAAGTGGGCTTGTCGGTGCCTGCAGTACTGCCGGCAGTTTGAGATGGATTTGTCATAGGTTGAGCTTTTTGTGTGTTTGTTGCGTTGGTTTGCTAGATGGCTAGGTTTCCCTTTTCTTCAGTGCGGATGCGGACGGCTTCTTCGATCGTTGAAACGAAGACCTTGCCGTCGCCGATTTTCCCGGTACGAGCGGATTTGACGATCGCTTCAACGGCGCGATCCACGTTCTGGTCGGCCACGACCAGATCGACTTTCAGTTTCGGCAGGAAATCCACAGTGTATTCGCTGCCGCGAAAGATTTCAGTATGGCCCTTTTGACGGCCAAATCCCTTGACCTCCATGACGGTCATGCCTTCGACCCCCACTTCCGCCAAGGCGTCCTTTACCTCCTCCAACTTGAAAGGTTTGATGATTGCTTCGATTTTCTTCATAAGTTCATAGGTTGAGCCGGCCGCGCCTCTCAGGCTGGGCCTCGAAACTGCGCACTGCGCTCAGGAATCATGGTCCGGCTTCATAATGTTCAATACTTGCATTCATACCTGGTGCCTACAGACCCCAATAGCACCGGCAATGCCAACTATCGGGAGGCCTTCGCAGCCGTTTGAAAATCAATCAGTTAGGACGTGAAACCGCCTTTGAACCGCAGCCGTTGCGAACCAATTCTCTGTTGCCTTTTATCCAGCCCGCAATTTTCCACACACCAAAAAAGGCGGCGTGAACCTTGCGGTCCACGCCGTTGTTTTGAGGCTCAACCTATGACTGTTCGAACCTCGAAATCTTCATCCTGGCAACCAGCCACGCTCTCGCCCGGTTGCGTTGAGGGGCTTGCCCAGCAACGAGTTTCAGCATACGCGATGCCAGCAGCAACTCAGATTATTATAAGTTTATAATCTATTGAATTATATTGTGTTTCGGCCTGCTGGCAAGTCCGGGCTTTCCATTTTCGTGTCCAGTCACTGTTTTTATTTATTCATTGAGGATTATTTTGAACTTTGCTGGCAGGCACCCGTTTTGGAATCGATCCCAAAGCGCGCACTATAGATTATAAAACAATTATAATTTGTTCCTCCGACCCTCGCGGAGTGCCGAGGATGTGTTGGTCGTATCCATGCAGTAAAAACCACGAATGGACACTAATGAACACGAATGATGCTGTACAGCGCGCCATCCCTACCAAAGGCATGGTAACATTTTGAGATGCACCCGCCCTGCGCATGGAGCAGGAACCCAAGTGGACTTCTTTGGTGCGGTATGGCAGGCTGAGGTGACTTTACCGTTTTGCGGGAGGTTTTAGTTACCTTGACGCGGCCGAGTTTATATGGACCCGAATGAAATTCCACCATTGATCAATCCGCCTGAACCGGGCCCCGAACCGAAGGTTTCGCGCTGGCGCTGGTGGATTCATCTCGCGGTGCTGACCGCCTTTCCGCTCCTGGTCGGCGCTTTGAGCCTCCGCCGCATGGATACGCTCCGAGCGCCAATTTTGCCGGCGAATGTTCGGGGGTTGCTCACGGTTTCTTTTTTCGAACTCGTGTTCTTCGGAGCGCTCTTTGCGCTTGCCTGGGTTGCCTCGCGGGTCAATGCGAAACAACTGCTCCTCAAATGGCGCGGCGGTGGTTCACCACTCCTCTGGGGACTCGCTTATTCCATTGCCTTGCGCGTTGGCATTGCGGTGGTTGTTATAATCGTAGTGGGGCTTTGGTTTGGGATCACGGGAGCGCAGGTTTCGGAAGCCATGCACAGCCAGCCGCGTTTGGATCGAATGATCAACGCGGACGCCATGACCGGCCACCCGCTCTACCTGATACTGCTGCTGACGCTGGTTAGTTTTGTTGTGGCCGGCCTGCGGGAGGAACTCTGGCGGGCTGGGATGCTGGCTGGCATCAGCGCGTTGTTCCCACGCGGATTCTCGACGCTTGGCGGCCGGGCCGTGGCGGTGCTGGCCGTGGCGGTGGTTTTTGGCCTGGGTCATACGGCCCAAGGATGGTCTGGCGTGGTGGTCACCGGGTTGCTGGGCGCCGGATTGGGCGGCATTATGCTGCGACATCGATCGATTTGGGAAGCGGTCCTCGCGCACGGTTTCTTTGACGCGAGCACGTTCCTGTTTCTTTATCTCCTTGCGAAATTGAGTCCGCAATACCTGCCGCACGGTTAGGCATGCTGGATGCGCCGCCGACTGTGATCCTGGAAATTATCTACAAAATGTTTGGAACCGTGCCTCGAAGACTATGCGGGAGTACAAGCAAAGGCGGCGCAGCCTGTGCTGAGCCGCCCCAACCTACTAACCAAACATGGAACTAACCATGAGGTACCAATAAAATAGAACAGAATTGCAAAAAGCCAACTGGGGTATTTTCAATCCGGCAGGGTAGGTTAGTCAGAGTAGAGTAGGAATAGTAAGTTGCTGATGTCCAAGCTTCAACAAGGGGTCCTTTTCTGAAAATTGGTGCGCGCCGCAGCCGATCAGGTAACATGGGCGGGTGACTGATTCAGCAACTCAACCGGATTTGGAAGTGTTGGCCCGGGCAGCCGGGCCGCGCTTGCTGGTCGGTGTGGGAGCGGGACCAGGTTCAGAACAGGTTCTTCGCTCCGCCCGGATTTTGGCGGAGCGGTTGAACTCTCCGTGGATTGCTCTCTATGTGGAGACTTCGCGCGCGATAGGTCGGGCGGAAAAATCACGGGCCGATCGCAATCTTGCCCTGGCTCGCGAATGGGGCGCTGAAGTTATTACCACTACAGATGAAGATGTGGCGCGTGCATTACTCCGGGTCGCCGGCCAGAGAAGCGTCACTCAGATCGTCGTCGGCAAGCCATCCGGCGGATCGCTGTGGAAGCGGTTGCAACGCGAGTTGATTATTCGCCGCCTGCTCCGCAAGAGTGGCGGGATCGACATTCATATTCTGGGAGTTGACTCCAGCGCCACCGGCACCCGTGGGTCACGCTGGCCTGTCCGCGTTCCTTTGGATGTGCGCCAATACCTGGCCGCGACCGGAGTAGTGCTTCTGGCAACCCTGGTCAATTTACTACTCGAAATCGTCGAGCCCCGCCGGGGAGAGTATTCCACCGCCCTCATTTTGCTCCTAGCGGTGGTCGTGCTCGCCACGTTCCTGGAGGTCGGGCCAACGCTGGTGGCGGCGACGCTCAGCGCGCTGGTTTGGGATTACTTTTTCCTGCCGCCGCGCTTTGCCTTTCGGGTCAATCAATTCGAGGATGCGATGCTCCTGGGATTATATTTTGTCGTCGCGATTGCCGTGGGGCAGCTCACCGCGCGCATTCGCGCCCAGCAAGTAGCCGAGCGCCAGCGCGAGGATCGGGCCACGGCTTTGTACCTGCTCACGCGCGAATTGACCGAGGCGACCGAGCTGGATCAAATTCCGCAAAAAGTGGTGGAGCGAATGCAACATGTCTTTGAGGCTCAAATCGCCGTGCTGCTCGTTGATCAGTCCGGTCATTTGAAACAACATCCCGCCGGCACTTTCAAAATGGCTGGGACGGAGCATCGCGTGGCGGCGTGGGTTTTGGAACAGCAACATCCCGCCGGAAAGTTCACCGAACACGAACCAACGGCCGAGGCACTCTATGTGCCGCTCAAAGCCAGCGCGGGCACAGTGGGTGTGCTCGGTTTGCGGTTTAAACAGTTGGTCCCGCCTTCCATTGGCCAGCGGAACTTGCTCGACGCGTTTTCACAACAAGTGGCGCTGGCACTTGAGCGCCATCGGTTGCAAGCAGTTTCCGAGAAGTCCAAATTGCTGGCGGAATCGGAACGCCTGAGCCAGAACCTGCTTAATTCCATGTCACACGAGATTCGGACTCCCATCGCGGCGATTACGAGCGCCGCGGGCAATCTCGTGGAATTCCAGGAGTCGGATTTCTCCGAAACGCAAAAGGCGATGGTCATGGAAATCCAGGAAGCAACCGCCCGGCTGAATCGGCTGGTGGGGAACGTCCTCGACATCACCCGCCTGGAATCGGGCCACGTCAAACCCAAGCTCGAACTTTGCGACGTGCGCGACCTCGTCCAAACCGCCGTTCGGGAAACACGCAAGGAACTCTCCGGACACCATCTTACGGTCGAAGTTCCACCGGATTTGCCGCTGGTCCGGCTGGATTTCGTACTGACGTTGCAGACCCTCACGAATCTGCTTTCGAACGCCGCCTTCCATACGCCCAAAGGGACCGAGGTTCGCCTAAGCGCCCGCGTCGAGGGTCCAGCCTTGGTCCTCATCGTGGCCGATCGCGGCCCCGGCATTGCGCCGCAATCTCTCGCCCGCATTTTTGAAAAGTTCCATCGCGGTCCCAACGCCCCGACGGGCGGCACTGGTCTGGGCCTGTCACTAGTAAAAGGATTCGTTGAAGCGCAAGGCGGAGAGGTGCAGGCCGCCAATGCCCCGGCGGGCGGCGCCGTCTTTACGCTGCGTCTGCCACTTGACAAAGCCGGCGCTATGGCCGCCAATTAGACCATGAGCGATGCTACCTCCAAGCCGGCTACGGTATTGGTCATCGAGGATGAAGTTCAAATCCGGCGCTTGCTGCGCGTTTGCCTCGAACGGGGCGGCTATCAGGTCGCGGAAGCCTCTTCCGGCAAGGAAGGCATCGGTGAAGCAGCCGCCTGCTCCCCGGATGCCGTGCTGCTGGATCTGGGGTTGCCGGACATGGACGGTCTCAGCGTTCTCAAACGCCTGCGCGAATGGAGTCAGGTCCCCATTTTGGTGGTGTCCGTGCGCGCGCACGAGGACGAAAAAATCACCGCGCTCGACAGCGGCGCCAATGATTATGTCACCAAGCCTTTCAGCACGGGGGAATTACTGGCCCGCCTGCGCGCCGCGCTCCGGTCTGCGCAACCGCCCGAGGCCAATGCGGTCTTTCGTTCCGGGCGGCTGCAAGTGGACCTCGCCACCCGCACCGTCAAAGTCAAAGGCCAAAAGGTCCGGCTGACCGCGACGGAGTACGCCCTGCTCCTCCTCTTCGTGCAGCACGCGGGCAAGGTGCTGACTCACGGCCAGATCCTGCGGGAGATCTGGGGACCTGATGGCGGTGACCGAACCGGCCAATTGCGTGTATACATGGCTTACCTCCGCGATAAACTGGAGGCCAACCCCGGCGAACCGGAGTTGCTCATCACCGAACCGGGCGTTGGTTACCGCCTGGTGGTTCCGGACTGAGTTCCCGGCCGTCAAACGGCTCTCAGAATAGCTCAGCTTAATCACGCGCGCCCATGAAAAGATTTCATCAATTTAACAAAAAAATAATGCCGCCGCCGGCTGGGCCAAAGCCGAATTTCCCCTGCCCTTCGTTTTAGACTTCCTTCATCGGGAACTCGCGGCGCGGCTCCCGCATCCCTTCACCAGCCGCTCTGCGACAAAGGTTCGCTGAGGTTCTCGAAAAGCTCAGGCTGTTCAAATCGCTACACAAGCGGGGTCGTTGCGTTTTCACGCGGGCCGCGTCGTTTGCCCCACGTAACGCCTTATAATTCATCGCATTAATAAAAGATTATAGATTGATGAATGCGATGGCATCGCTCGTGCTCAAGGGCGAAACATGCTTCGGCACTACTTCGGTTGGGCTGCATGCCGCACCCGCGTTTCGTCGGAACGGAACCGGACGGGACGCCACTCCAACTGCTTACCCGGGCCTCATGGCCCAAGTGCCGCTGTGCTATGAAAAAAATCGAAGCCATCATCAAACCATTCAAGCTGGAGGAAGTGAAGGACGCCTTGTCGGAGATCGGTGTTGTCGGCATGACCGTCGTCGAAGTCAAGGGCTTCGGGCGGCAGAAGGGCCACACCGAAATCTACCGGGGCAGCGAATATACGACGGATTTCCTTCCTAAAATCAAACTGGAACTGGTCGTCGCCGATTCAGTCGTTGACAACGCCGTCAGCGTTGTGATCAAGGCCTGCAAAACCGGCAAGATCGGGGACGGGAAAGTCTTTGTCTCGGGAGTCGAGCAAGCCGTGCGCATCCGCACGGAGGAGAAAGGAGACGCAGCATTGTAACAGCGTAACCGGTCCGCCAAAACACACAAACCACCAACACCAAAAAAAGTCCATACACTTATGACCAAAAAACTCATTGCCACATTCGTGACACTGCTCCTGTTCGCCTCCGCGAGCGTTCGGGCGCAGACTACCAACGCCGCGGCGGCGACTGCGACCAACGCGCCGGCAGCCGCGGCTCCGGCCGACACCACCCCCAAGCCCGATCCGGCCGGCACCGCCACCGGCATGGCGGCGGATGCGCAATCGCCGGCCGGGACCTTCGTTGTCACCGCGCCAAGCGATCTGAGCGACGATGACAAGAAGGTTCCCGACAAGGTGAAAGCCTATAACGATGCGAAAAAAGCCTTCGACGATTACACGGCGCAGGCAAAACTCGAACCGCTGGCGGTGAAACTGGCCGACTCGGTCGGTCATAATCGCGTAGCCATCAACTTCACCTGGACGCTCGTCACGGGCTTCCTGGTCATGTTCATGCAAGCGGGCTTCGCTCTCGTGGAAACCGGCTTGTGCCGCGCCAAAAACGCCGGCCACACCATGTCCATGAACTTCATGATCTATCCGTTGGGCATGCTCGGTTTCTATGTCTGCGGATTCGCGCTCATGTTCGGAGGCATGGCTGATCCCAACAATCCCAACGCCGGCGGCATCGCTACGATGGGCGGTTATGCCGGACTAAATCACGAAGTGGGGATTCACATCGCGGGCAAGTTCTTCGGATTGTTCGGCACCAAGGGTTTCTTCCTGCAAGGCGCAGGCTATGACACGGCCGCATTTGCGCTCTTCCTGTTTCAGATGGTCTTCATGGATACCACTGCAACCATCCCGACCGGTGCGGCCGCCGAACGGTGGAAGTTCTCCGCGTTCATGATCTACGGCTGCTGCCTGGGCATGATCATGTATCCCTTCTTCGGCAACTGGGTTTGGGGCAGTGGCTGGCTGGCCAATCTCGGCGCCAATTTCCCGGGGCTGGGCCACGGTCACGTTGATTTCGCCGGTTCCTCTGTCGTCCATATGCAAGGGGGCGTTATCGCGCTGATTTATGCGTGGTTGATCGGACCCCGGTTGGGCAAGTACGACAAGAACGGCAAGATCGTTCATCCGATTACCCCTCACAGCATACCAATGGTCATGCTGGGCACGTTCATTCTGGCCTTCGGCTGGTTCGGCTTCAACCCCGGTTCAAGCCTCGCCGCCACCGACCTGCGCATCGCTGTCGTGGCTGTGAACACCATGCTTGCCTCCGCCACCGGCGCGCTCGCCACCACGCTCTGGATGTGGTGGTTCCGCACCAAGAAGCCCGATCCGTCCATGATGTGCAACGGCATGCTCGCGGGCCTGGTGGCGATCACCTGCCCTTGTGCGTTCGTTAGCGCTGGAGGCGCTTGCATCATCGGCTTGGTTTCCGGCATCCTCGTGGTTGAATCCGTGTTCTTCTTCGACAAACGGGGCATCGATGATCCGGTGGGAGCCATTTCCGTCCACGGCGTCAATGGTTGCTGGGGCTGCCTTTCCTTGGGCCTCTTCGCCGATGGCACCTATGGTGATGGCTGGAACGCCGTCTCCGGCACGGTCAAGGGCTTGTTCTACGGCGGTGGTTTGGGTCAGTTCTGGGCCGAACTCATCGGCGTGACGACATGCTTCATCACGCTGTCGGTGATATCCATCATCGTTTATTACCTTGCTGAGATGCTGGTGGGCAACCGCGTTTCCCAGGAAGTGGAAATCGAAGGTCTCGACCTTCCGGAAATGGGCGTGCCTGGTTACGCCGGCATGGTCATGGACAAGCAGTCCGAGACTCCAATGATCAAATAAATAACTGTGGCTGGTCCGCTGCGCGGGGGTTGATTCCCTCGCGCAGCACCTGGCCAAACAGTCAAACCAAAAAAGGAACTTTGTGCATTACGAACTTACAAAAGTGCTCTGGGTAACCACGGCCCTGCTTGCTGGCGGCATTGTCGGCGCGAGTTTCGGAGCGGTCCAGAATGCGGCCCTGCGGCGGAACCAAAAGCTGCAGCAAACCGGCAAGCTGCCCGGCAGTTGGATAATGATGCCGGGATCAATGCGGCGGGTCGCGTTCTTGATGATTGCCCTCGCCCTGGTTCAACTCGTCTGCCCTCTGTTGTTCTCCAATGGAGTGCAGTGGTGGGTATCGGCCGGGGTCGTGTGCGGATACGCCTACATCCTGGTTTCGCAACTCCGTGAAAGTCTGGCTCGCAACCGTTAATCACCTATGAAAAAAATCGAAGCTATCATCAAACCGTTCAAGTTGGATGAAGTGAAGGATGCCCTGGCCGAAGTCGGCGTTGAGGGCATGACGGTCATCGAGGTCAAGGGATTCGGTCGCCAGAAAGGGCACACGGAGATCTATCGGGGAAGCGAATACACGGTCGATTTCCTTCCCAAGATCAAATTGGAAGTCGTCGTTGGCGATACCGAAGTCGATGCGGCGGTGGGGGCCATCATTAAGGCTGCCAAGACCGGCAAAATCGGGGATGGCAAAGTCTTTGTCTCGCCCATCCAGGATGCCATTCGCATCCGCACCGAGGAGAAAGGCGAGCAGGCGGTGTGAACCGTCGCGCGCTCGACCCTTGCGCCGGGCGGGATGCCAGCGTCAGGCTGGCGTCTCGCCTGCACCGCGGATATTCCTGTCCGCTCCAACGTATGGCGATCCAAAGCAAACAAGAAGGTCCGCGCTCCGCTCCAAAGTGCTGTCGCGCAATTCGATGAGCTCGTTTGGTGTCGGCTTCGGGCAACGATGGCCGGGCGGACTGAGGTATGGAGTCCCGCCTTCAGGCGCCTGCTTGGGCCACGCGTTCCCAATCGCATCCCGAACCTCCTGACTCGAAGTGAACACGATCAACCCGCTCATGCTCCTGCCGTTTGGCGGATTGCTCGCCGCCGTCGCGCTGGCGCCGCTTTTCTTTTCCGATTGGTGGGGCAAGCACTACGCCAAGGTTGCCTTCGGATTGGCGGCAATCGTTGTCGCCTACTACGTCATCGGGCTCCGTGACATTCCGCGCGTTTGGCACACCACTCAGGAATACATCAGTTTCATCGCCCTGGTCGGTTCGCTGTTTGTCGTCTCCGGCGGCATTCACATCAACGTGAAAGGCGAGGCAACTCCGCTCGCGAATGTCCTTTTCCTCCTCGTGGGTGCGGTCGTGGCCAATCTGCTCGGCACCACCGGCGCTTCGATGCTGCTCATCCGGCCGTGGCTGCGGATGAATAAGTATCGCATCACCGGGCACCATGTCGTGTTTTTCATCTTCATCGTTTCGAATGTGGGCGGCTGCCTTACGCCCATTGGCGACCCGCCTTTGTTTCTGGGATATTTGATGGGCGTCCCGTTCGGGTGGGTGGCGGTGCGGTGCCTGCCCATGTGGGCTGCCGGAGTAACCATTCTCCTGGTGATGTTCTTCGTCCTTGATTACCGCAACTATCTTCGTGCGCCGAAGCGGGTCCGGACGGAACTCACCGGGCACGAACATTGGCGGCTCGATGGGTTGCAGAACCTGGGTTTTCTCGCGGTGATTTTGCTGGCGGTGTTTGTGAATCGCCCGCCTTTTCTTCGCGAGGCCCTGATGGTCGCCGCCGCGGTTGGCTCCTATCGGCTCACGAAAAAGCCCGTGCACGAATCCAATCACTTCACGCTGCATCCCATCAAGGAAGTCGCCATCCTGTTCGTCGGTGTCTTTGGCACGATGATGCCCGCGCTGGATTGGCTGCAGGAGAACGCCGCCCATTTGTCCAACGCCACGCCCGGATTTTTCTACTGGGGCTCCGGCAGTCTCTCCAGTGTGCTGGATAACGCGCCAACTTACCTTTGCTTTCTCAAAGCCGCCTTCGGCCGCTTCGTGAACGCGGATGTTGTCAACCAGGTTGCTCAATTGATCAGCACGCACGGAAACCCCGCCGGCTTGATCGGGCCGCATGCTGATGAGGTGAGACAGACCTTCGCCACGTTGCAGCATTACCAGGCTGCCGCGCTGGCCCGCGGCAGCATCAGCACGGATGAGATATCCACGGCTTACCTGCTGGGGAACTTGAAATGCAGCGCGTATATCGTCGCCGTGAGCGTCGGCGCGGTCTTTTTCGGCGCGAATACCTACATCGGCAACGGTCCGAATTTCATGGTGAAGGCCATTGCGGATCATCAAAAGGTCCACACGCCGACATTCCTGGCGTATGTATTCAAATACACCCTGCCCTGCATGCTGCCCATGCTGCTGGTCGTCTGGTGGCTGTTTTTCCGGGGGTGAAAATTTCGAGGTTCGCTAAGTCATAGGTTGAGCCTCACCAACGGCGTGGGCTGGAAGGCCCGCGCCGCCTTTGTATTTACAGCAAGGCGCGGGGCTGGAGCGCGGACATTCCTGTCCGCTCGGACGCGCGCACGTTTAAGAGCCTATCTCGGTAGGACGGTCACTCCGTGCGCGCCGACGGCGGGGAGAGGACTGCCCGCCCTACCGGGGTAGGTTCTAAGACGGACAAGAATGGTCCGCCTCCGATGACTGAGGCATGATCAACGAGTGCCGCTTGCCAATCGCGCGCCCCGGGGTTTTATTGGTACAGAGGTCGGTTGGCTTCTTGGAAAAACGCATGAAAACTCGGATCAGTGGCAGCGATGATGAACACCAACACATGTTCTATTTCGCCAACCTGGACACCTTGGTGCTTGTGGAAAACCTGGGTGACAAGGTTGTCATCCGCGCCACCCGCGACTCGTTTACCGAACGGCACAAGATGCTGTTCATCCATGAACTGGCCGCGGAAGGATTCATTCCCAACAGCTACCAGTTCTTTTCCGACCTCGGTTCCCCGCTTGCCCCGCTTGACTGGCTGGTCGATGCCACCTGGTTGCGACCATCCCCGGGCGCAATGGCCAGAGCGCGAAAACTAATGATTGGGTTGCTGATTTCGGCAGCGATTCTATGGGGGGGCAGCATCGGCGCCCTTTTTCTGTTTTCCAGGTAATGTCGAGGTGCTCTCCGTCGCCTGGAAATGGATGCTTCAATGCAATCCGAGCGCTTGCTTTAGCGAATCCAGCATTGCCGGGCCGTTTTCACAAAAGACGAGCAGCACACCCATTAAGGAACCGCCCGCGATGATGCCTGAGGCAATCGGAAATGTAAATTCCTCGGCCTTTTTGGGTGCTTCTTTTTGGAAAACATAGGTGATGAAGGCGCCGAGCAAAAAGAGCGCGCCGTAGTACCAATGAAAAACCCAGGCGAGGCCGGCGCCCGCGGCGGAGGGGTAGTATTTCTGGCCTTTCGGAAAAAGAATGGGGAGCAGCGATAGCACAATTCCCACCACGCCGCCGATGACGATGGACCAAACCTTGAGCGGTTCCAGGGCTTCGAGTCCCTTGCTGAGGGCTTTGGCCACGGCGGCCCAAGTTTGGGCGGCGGGAGCGGGGAACTGATCGCCTCCCAAAACCGACGCGTTCGGAACCAAAACCGTAAACGCGAGCACGGTCGCGAGCGTGCCGACGAAAACGCCCACGAATTGCGCGATGAATTGTTTGCGCGGGTTCGCGCCCAGCAAATACCCGCTCTTGAGATCGGTGAGCAGGTCGGCTGAAGAAGCGGCGGCGCTGGAGGTGATGTTGGCGCTCATCAGGTTGACATTCATGTTCCCGGGATTGATCGCGCCGAACGTGAGTTGGGTTACCTTGCCCATCGCGCCGATGGGGGTGGTGTCCGTTTCGCCAGTGACGCGGCAGGCGACGAGCGCCAGCCCGAAGGAGAGGACGACGGCCAGAACACTTTGCCAGTACGGCATGCCGAAGGAAGCGTGCGCCAGCAAAGCCAGGGCGATGAGCGAAACCACCTGGCCGGCGATGAACCAGGAGCCCGGAACTTCAATCGCATCGACTTCGGAGGGCGTTTTCTTTTCCTTGGCGGAGAACATTCCGCCGAGGCTGCGAAAGGCGCGCAGAGCCGTCCGCCATTGCATTGCAAAGCTGAGCAAGCCGGACGCCACCATGCACGAAGTGCCACCCCACAGGGTCCATTGGACCACGTCTTTGAAGCCGGAACCCGTGATCACGCCCCGATGTTGGAAAAAGGGAACAAAAACCGCCCAGCACAGCGTGCCACTGATGAAGGTGCTGAGCGACACGCGCATGCCGGTAATCGCGCCGGCCGCCACGAAAATGGGATCCCAGGAAAAGATGACCGTGCGCCCGCTCCAGACTTTGAATGCATCCGTGCCCAGCATCCAAACCTGCAATTTCTGGATTAACGCGCCGCTGGAATAACTCGCCAGACTGAAGGCGCGGTGGAACCAGAGGCTGAAATATTTATCCACGACTTCAAGACCTCCGGACCAAAAATTATCCAGCGCGGCCAGAACTCCGGCGATGCCCAGGGCCTTGGCGGCGCGCAACCCCTTTGCGCCGTGCGAATGCAAAGCCCGCAGAGTTTCGGCGGCGGCGACACCGCTCGGGAAGCGAAGCTGTTCGATGTTGATCATTTGTCGCTTCATCGGCACGGCCATGGTCACGCCGAGCACCGCGAGGAAAAAGACCCAGGCGAGGGTCAGTGGAAACGGAAGAGGATGGTTGTTCAGAATGATGAACGCGGCAAATGCGGAAATGAGTGTCGCTCCGGTGGAATAGCCGGCGGAACTCGCGGTGGATTGCATGCAATTGTTTTCCAGGATGGTCATCTTTGTTTTCGCCAGCCCGATGGCATGGAGCCCGGTCCAAATTGCGTAAGAGAGGATGCATGCAGTAATGGCGACTCCAAACAACCAGCCAGCCTTGAGGCCGATATAGATGTTGGTGAGCGACAGGACCCCGCCGAGCACGGCGCCCATCAACACCGCCCGCCACGTGAGTTGGGGCATGGTGTCGCCACGGCCCTTGTAAACCTGTTCGAACCATTGGCGTTCGATTTCTTCAGGCGTGCCGCGAAAGCCCTCAACGGGCAATTCAAAATCCGTTTCGGCTTCGGGTGCCGTTGGACGGTCCAGATCCGGGCGCTCGGTTTGTTTCTTCAAATCCTGACTCATAAACTGTAATATCTGCGCAAGTGCCCCTTACTTCCAGCCTGTTTTCAATGCCGAAACCAACATGGGATCGCGTGGCAAGGGCGCCAGGCAATCGTCTCCCGAGCCGTCCCGGCCTCGGCCCGTTTTTGTAGGGTGGTTGTGCCAGGATGCGCCCGCTTACGGGATGGCTCGGTTGGCGGGCTCCGAGGTCATCCGGTGAATCTGGAGCAAATCTGGGTAATGCACCTCATGAGGCCAGGAAGTTTTCGATTGTATTCTCCAGGGCAATCGGGTTTCTACTAACCCTAGGAAAGCACCCATTATGATGATAATACAGGAAGTTCGTGGAAGGTTGGCTGTTTGTTTAAACGCTGTTCGGCGGTCGTGCGGCAATGGCGCGCGCTCATCGTCGCAGGCGCGGTTCTCGGTTGCTCAAGTGCGCGTGGCGCAATAGGCGAGATTCCTCCGAATCCAGACGTGCGGCGCGAAACCCTCACTAACGGCCTGCAAGTCATCATTGTCCGCAGTCCACTGGCGCCGGTGGTCACGACCATGGTGAATTACAAGGTCGGCTCGGATATGACTCCACCCGGCTTTCCCGGCACCGCGCACGCGCTCGAACACATGATGTTTCGCGGCAGCCCGGGCCTGTCCGGCGACCAACTCGCTGACGTGACCGCCGCGCTCGGCGGCGATTTTAACGCGGACACACAACAGGCCGTCACCCAGTATTTCTTCACCACGCCGGCCGAGGATTTGGACCTGGCGCTGCACGTGGAAGCCGAACGCATGCAGGGCATCGTCAGTGATGAGCAACTCTGGGAGAAGGAACGCGGAGCGATCGAACAGGAAGTTGCGCAGGATCTGTCCAACCCGGAATACGTCTTCTACACACAGTTGATTCAGGTGATGTTCAAAGGCTCGCCTTATGAACATGACGCGCTGGGGACAAGGCCGTCCTTCGAGAAAACAACCGACGCCGACCTGAGAAAATTTCACGCGGATTGGTACCGCCCCAACAACGCCATTTTGGTCATCGTGGGCGACGTTTCGCTCGATCAAACCCTGAACCAGGTCAAAAGCTTGTTCGGGAACATTCCTGCCGGAACACTCCCGCCCCGGCCGAATTTTACCTTTGAGCCGGTAAAATCTGAGAGGTTGAACCTGGAAACCGACCTGCCATACGGGATGGCGGTCATCGCCTTTCGATTTCCCGGATTCGACAGTCCGGATTACGCCGCGGCGCAGGTTCTCGGGGACGTGCTGAGCAGCCGGCGTGGGGAACTCTACGGCCTGGTGCCTGAAGGCAAGGCGGTATTCGCTTCATTTTCCTACGACACGCTGCCCAAGGCGGGCCTGGGCTACGCGGCTGTCGGCTTTCCGGCAGGCGGTGACGCCGAAGCCTTGCTGCGGCAATTGCAAGGCATCCTGGGCGCGGCCTTGACCAACGGCTTGCCCGAGGACCTCGTCGAAGCCGCCAAACGCCGGGAAGTTGCCAGCGTGGAATTTCAAAAAAACTCCGTGTCCGGCCTGGCGATGGAATGGTCCGACGCGGTGGCGATTGAAGGCCGCTCTTCACCGGAGGACGACGTGATCGCCATCAAGCGCGTGACCACGGCGGACGTAAACCGCGTCGCCAGGCAATTCCTGGATCTGGCTCACGCCGTCACGGCGATCCTGACGCCACAGCCCTCCGGCAAAGCGGTTTCGACCAAAAGTTTTGGCGGCTCGGAATCGTTCGCTCCGACCCAGACGAAAGGCGTGAAGTTGCCCGATTGGGCTGTAAGCGCCGTCAACCGGCTCGACGTCCCAAAGCTGACCGTAAATCCGTTTGTCACCAATTTGGCGAATGGCCTGAAACTCATTATCCAGCCGGAATCAGTGAGCGATACCGTGTGCGTGTTTGGCCGGGTCAAGAACAAGCCCAAGGTCGAAATGCAAAAAGGCAAGGAGGGCGTGGACCAGGCCCTGGACCACCTGTTTTCCTTCGGCACGAAATCGCTGGATCGGCTGGCGTTTGAAAAGGCGCTGGATGAAATCGCCGCCACGGAGTCCGCGGGCGCCGACTTCTCGCTCCAGGTGCTGACGAGCGATTTCGATCGCGGCGTGGAACTGCTCGCCGACAACGAACTGTCTCCGGCATTGCCGGAGAAGGCCTTCACAGCCATCCAGCCGGAGTTGGCCGCCGAAGTCGCCGGGGAATTGGAAAGTCCCGGTTATCGCACCAGCCGCGCGCTGGAAACCGCTTTGTTCCCGCCCGTTGATCCCATCCGTCGCGAAACCACCCCGGCCACCATCAACGCGCTTTCCATTCAAGATGTCGCCGCCTATTACCAGTTCGCATTCCGACCCGACCTCACGACGATGGTGGTGATCGGCAAGGTGACCCCCGAGCACGCCGCGGCAGTCGTGGCAAAGTACTTTGGAGCGTGGAAGGCGTCGGGTCCGCGGCCCAACACGCAATATCCACCCGCGCCAACCAATGCGCCCGCCGTCCTTAACGTGCCCGATGCCAGCCGTGTGCAGGACAAGGTGACGCTGGCGCATACCATGGGATTGAAGCGGACAAACGACGACTATTACGCGCTCGACCTCGGCAACCATGTCCTCGGCGGGGCGTTTTACGCGACGCGCTTTTATCGCGACCTGCGCAAAAACGCCGGTTTGGTTTACTTTGTTTCATCCGAATTCCAGGTGGGTTTGACGCGCGGCATTTACGAGGTAAACTACGCCTGCGATCCGCCCAACGTGTTCAAGGCGCGGGGCATCGTGCTGAGAGATCTCGAGGAAATGCGCACCAACAACGTCCCCGACGAGGAACTCCACCAGGCCAAAGTACTTCTCCTGCGCAAAATCCCCCTGTCGGAGGCCAGCTTCCAACAAATCTCCGACGGCTGGCTCTCGCGGTCGGAACTGGAATTGCCGCTCGATGAGCCCGCCCGCGCCGCGCGCCGGTATTTGAAACTGAGCGCGGCGGATGTGCGCGCGGCGTTTGAACGGTGGGTCCGTCCGGCGGATTTTGTGCAGGTATCACAAGGCCCTGCCCCGAAGTAAAGGACCTTCCACTCGGGGCGCGCGGGCCGGTGCTCGTCAGGATGCTGGAGCCCGTTACAATATGCTGGACATGCGTTGTGCGCGGGCGTAACCCTTGGTCCCGCACGGCTTGCGACAATGATGCGGTCAACTCAAATCTCCTTATGAAAAGAACCGGCCCGGCACTGTTACCATTCACCTGTCTGTTCCTGGCGCTGCTTTCCCTGACGCCCGCGGGTGTGTCCGCCCAAAGCTCACAAACCAACGATGTCATCGCACGCATCCGTGACGAGGGGCTCAATCACTCCAAGGTGACGGAAACGCTAAGCTATCTTACCGATGTCATCGGCCAGCGGCTCACCGGGTCGCCAAATCTCAAGCGCGCCAATGAATGGACTCGCGATACGCTCGCAAGCTGGGGGCTGACGAATGCGCACCTCGAAGAATGGGGGCCGTTTGGACGCGGCTGGTCGTTGAAGCGGTTTTCGGCACAAATCATCGAACCGCAAACGATTCCACTGGCGGCTCAACCCAATGCGTGGACGCCCGGATTTGACGCGCCCCTGGAGGCGCAGGTGATCTACCTCGATGCTACGAACGAAGCGGGACTGGAAAAATACAAAGGCAAATTGAAAGGCGCGATTGTGTTGGCCAGCCCGCCACGCGACGTGAAGCTGCGCTTCGATCCGATGGCCTCGCGCCTGAACGAATCGAATCTCCTCCAACTGGCCAATGCGGGGCCGCCGCGCGCGTTTGGAGCGGTAACCAGACGCCTTTCCGGCGGAGGAGGTCCCATACAACCTCGTTCCCTTTCCTTCCTTGCCCGCGAAGGAGCCGCCCTGGTGGTCAACCCGAGTTCGATCGGTGACAGCGGGACCATCTTTGTCGCCGCCGCTTCGGTCCCGGGTTCGGGGCAGGACACGAATTCGTTCTCCTTTGCGAACCGTCCGCGTCCCTGGTCAACGAACGCGCCGCCTTTTCCAGCGCAGATCACTCTGGCCGTAGAAGACTACAACCGCCTGGTGCGAATGGTCCAACAAGGTGTGCAATTGAAAATGGCTGTGGATCTGCAGGTGCAGTATCACAGTGATGATCTGATGGCACGCAATACCTTCGCTGAAATTCCCGGCACCGATCTCAAAGACGAAGTGGTCATGCTCGGCGGGCACCTGGATTCGTGGCACTCCGGCACCGGGGCGACCGACAACGGCGCGGGCGTTGCCGCGACGATGGAAGCGATGCGCATTCTCGAAGTGCTGAAAGTCAAACCCCGCCGCACCATTCGCATCGGCTTATGGACCGGTGAGGAACAGGGCTTGTACGGGTCGCACGCCTATGTGAGCAATCACTTCGGCTATTACACCAACCTCACCAATTCGCCCGCGGCGCGTTCCCCGAAAGATCAAGGCATTGCCGGCTCGTCTGGCCCGGAAGGGAGAACGAATCGCACTTCCACGCGCAAACTCATCTGCACACGCGAATACGAAAAATTTTCCGTTTATTTCAACCTCGACAATGGCGTCGGTAAAATCCGCGGCATTTACCTGCAAGGCAATGAGACGGCTCGGCCCATCTTCCGCCGCTGGCTCGAACCATTCGCCGATCTTGGCGCCTCAACAATCACCCTTTCCAACACCGGCGGAACCGACCACCAATCTTTCGACGGGATCGGCCTGCCGGGTTTTCAATTCATTCAGGATCCGCTCGATTATTCCACCCGCACCCACCACTCGAACGAAGACGTGTTCGACCGCATCCAGCCAGACGATCTGAAGCAAGCTTCGGTCATTCTGGCCGCCTTTGCCTATCAGGCAGCCATGATGGAGGAAAAATTCCCGCGCAAACCGGAAGAAGAAGGAACATCGCGGCGAAGGGCAACCGCCTCCGAATGATGACGCCAACGGTGCTGATGCCGGTTGGAAGTGTTCGTCGGCGTTATCGTGGAAAATGACCTGCCGGCTGGAGCTGCTGAGCGCAAAGCAGATCCCCAGCACGAAGACTCCAATCACAATTTCCATCTGGACATCCGCGAGCTGCAAAATCAGGCTAATTACGGGTGCATCTTGACGCTGCGACCATCATTGACGTGAGGGGGAAATTCCTCAGCCCCCAAGACAACAACCATGTACCCACGAAACTCAAATAAATCCCGATGCGCGTTCGCCACTCCTGGAGTTGTTACCCATGCGGTGAGGAGTTGCCAGTCCTCTGCACGCCGTCATTCGAAACGATCTATGACATTCAGTATCAAATGCACCCATAACACCAGCCATGGCCGACGCTGATTACAGCGGCGGATCCCGGGGCGCCGTAAGCCGGATCGCAGGGATTATATTGTTGGTTATTGGAGCTGCCTTGGTGCTGTTCGGCGCTTCGGCGAAGTTTATGTCCTGGGTGACGCCAACGCAATTCGAGGCCCGGACGGTTATCAGAACGGAGCCGGGCAAGGCGGAGGGCTCCACGAACTCCCCGGCGTACGGAGACTTTTTCTTTCTCCAAACAGAATTCGAAGTGGCCCGGTCCGAAATTGTTCTCGATCGGGTCATCACCAACTTCGATCTGCCACACGCGTGGGGCAAGAAATTCCAAGGCGGCGCTTTCCCCGGGATTTCCGAATGCCGCCGGCTGCTCAAGGAAGCCATGGCGCTTAAAGTTCAACCAGGGACCAATACCATCGAGTTGCTCGTCCGCGGGGATGACCGAATGGAAACCGCCCGGATCGCGAATGCGATCGCTGAGTCCTATTTTGAGTATTACGACCGCCCGTGGCGAGAACGACAAACTGCGCTCACGAATGCCAGTCAGGCACACTTGGCAGAGTTGAAGGCCAGGATCACGGCCGCACGCGAAAAAATGCTTCGGCTTAAGACCGACCTTGACATCGACGAGACCGCGCCAGTCACTGCTTCGCCATCGCCGACCAGAGAGCCCGGAATTGACAAACAGTTCCAGGTCATAAAAGAAGAGGGAATCCTCGTCCGCCTCCGGAGCCTGGATCGCCAGCAACTTCGAAACGCGTTGCCCGGAATTTCCACAGACTCCGCCCTGCCCTCCTTGCTTCAGGAATTGAATCAAGCGGAATTGAACCTTGCCACCTTGAATCCGGCTCACGAAAACGAACAACCCGAAGTGGCTCGCACCCGGGCATCGATTGATGAATTGAACCGGAAGATTGACGGGCGCGTGGAAGGAATCCTCCTGGGGATGGAAACACACATCGCCACGCTCAAGGACGAGGTCAAAAAAGCTGAGGCAAAAAGAGACGAAGAGCAAAACACGGTCCGACAAACCGCCGAAAAACAACGGCCTTACTACGAAGCGAAACGGGAATGGGAAGGCCTGGAAGAGCAACGCGACGCCTTGCGGGCGGAAATCAACGCCCTGATGAAATCGCCGAAGCCACGAACCGTGGAGATACTTAGTCGCGCCGAACCACCGGCTGAGTCGGTCCCCGGCCATCCGCTGCTGCGCCCGCTTCTGCTGGGCGTGGGCGTGGTGTTCGCGCTGACGGGTCTGGTGTTGCTTATCCGCGGGAGTCAGGCAAAATTTGGTGTTTGATGAAGCCGGACGCATATAAAAGGTTCAAATCCGCCGCTACGCTTTTTTTGGTCGTCGGACTGGCCGCATCGGCAGTTGGGCTCGGATATTTATTTCTCAGCCCCAAGATTTGGCAAGCCACAGCGAAGGTTCGTGTGGAAGCGCGTGGGTGGGTCCATTCGGAGGGCGTCGGCGCCAGGACCACTCTCTCCAGCGAAGCGCCTTACATGGATGCCGAACGGCAATTCATGCGGTCTGACGAGCTGCTGGGCCGGGTAATCGAAAATCTGCGACTGCGGGAAGTTTGGGGCAGGAAACTGCAGCCGGGCGCGCTGATGGGCACGAACCAGACCCTGCGCCTGCTCCATGCCAGAACCTCCATCCGGGTGGTCCCACGCACCAGTGTGCTGGAAGTACAGGTGACCGGCGATGACCCAGTTGAAATTGCGCCCATTGCCAATGAGATTGCCCGGCTTTATTGCGATTATCGGCAATCCCAAAGGAAGGCTGCCAGCGAGGAGAAAATTGCCGCTTTGCAAACGCAGTGGGAGAAGGAAAACACGAAGTTGAGCCAGGCACAGGAACAGTTGGAAAAAATCGTGCTGGACATCAAAAAGGCCAGAGCCGCCTCGGCGGATTCACTCTACGGCCCGGAGGAAATTCAGAGGATGCAAAACGACCGCAACCGGCTCGAAACGGCGTTCATCCAGCAACGGGACCAGCTTGAGCAGTTCAAGGCGCTTAAACCGGACCAACTGAAAGTGCTGCTGCCCACCGTGCTGACCAACGACGCCCTGAACACCAGCCTCGAAAGACTGGCCGAGGCGCGGCGAACGCTCGCGGAGGAGCGGACCAAATCCGGCGCCGAGACGGAGGAAACCAAGCGGGCGGCGGCGCTGGCAGATGAGGCGGACACGCGCGTAAACCAGGCGATTGTGGGAGTCATCAGCGAGCGCGAGGCGGATCTGGCGATGCGCAAATCGATGCTGGAGAAGCTGAACACTCTGCTGAAAAACGCCAGGACCAACGTGGACGAACTCTCACAGGATAATCCCGGCTATGTCGCCGCCCAGCAACGAGTCCAGCAAATTGAAGAGGAGCGCGAACAGTTAAGGGACCGGCTCACCGGCAGCGATTCATTGGAAGCTTATTCTCCCTTTTCGCTCTCCGCGCAGATTTATGATAATGCGGAAACACCAACTCGCCCCGTCTCACCCGATCAGCGGCTCGCGCTGGGGATTATTATCGTCGGGACTGCGGTGTGTTGTGGCAGTCTGCTGCTGTTTTGGATGGCCGCCAGAACGAAGCCAGTGCCAAAACCCGCGCCGGCACCGTTGCCCTTCTCGAAGGTGAGACACAATTAGGCCAGGGCCTGCTTGATCTGGCCGGAGATTGGATCTAAATCGGCTCAGCGAATTTCAACTTATGACGACATCCGACAGCCTCCATTTAATGCGCGCAAAAACGGAAGCGCGATTGCGCGAGGCCGCCAATTCGACCCGCGGTGTCATTGGATTGTTCGTTCTCGATCCGTCCAGCGGCGAAACCTTTGCAATTAATGAACACGTGGCTTTCCCCCAGGCCAGCGCGATAAAGATTCCGGTTTTGATGGAGGTTTACAAACAAGCCGGCGAAGGCAAATTCAAGCTCTCCGATGAACACCGCATCACAAAGGAGGAGAAGGCGGCTGGCAGCGGGATCCTGGCGCAATTGGGCGAAGGCACGGTCCGAATGACCCTTCATGACCTTTGCGTATTGATGATTTTGGCCAGCGACAACACCGCGACAAATATTCTCATCGATCTCGTCGGGATGGAGAACGTCAATCGGACTCTGGGCGGTCTGGGCTTGCAGCAGACGCTTCTGCGCCGGCGGATGATGGATATGACGGCGGCGATTCGCGGAGAAGAGAATCTTTCGACGCCAGCCGAAGCCGTGCGCATCATGGACCTGCTGCATCGCGGCGAATTTTTGAGTCGCGTAGCCTCGGATGAAATTCTCGCCATCCTCAAGAAGCCGAAGGCGTCGGGAATTGGCGCTGCCCTGCCGGAGGGCACGGTCGTGGCCTCCAAGCCGGGCGGCATCCCGGGCGTCACCACCGAATGGGCGATTGTTTACCTCAAGGACCGGACTTACATTGCTGCGTTCATGGAGAGCTACGGGATGAAACAGGAGGCGAGCGAGGCGCTCAAGACAGTTTCAAAAATATTATACGATCATTTCCTGCGCCTGAGCCACTCCACAGCGCATGGGACGTACGTTCCGCCACCAGAGCGCAAGTAACGCATCTCAGCCTGGGATGAAATGCAGGCCGGTTCTCCTTGAGACGAAGCGCGTCCTGCTCTGCTCGGTAATGCTGCTCCGGTTCACGCCGAACCGGAGCTCTGCGCTCCGTGCCCGCTTACGGGCGACTGGAAGTCACAAGGTCATTTCAGTTCTCAAACTCCGCGGCGGGGACGGGCAATTCGCGCCGGATTTCCTCCAGGCGATAACCGAAACCGGGGCCGCGCAGAGTTGACAGATCCACCCTGCCCTCGCGGCGTTGATATAATCCCGGATGCGCTTGCGCCTCGGGGTTCGAAGCCTCCGGATAAAACTGCATCGCATTCGTCTCCACACCCATGATGGTGGCAAAGTGGGCCGCGAGTTGAACGTGCGGGATCTGGGCCAGCATGGGGTTGGTGAGGTCCTGCACCATCAGGCCCATGCCGTGCGCGCTGGCCCAGCAACCACTGAGCAACGCACCCGTCTGGGTCTTGCAAGTCTTGAGCGCCACGCCGGTCCAGCCCAGTTCCCGGCCCTGGCGGACGCGCTCCCAATTGTGCGCGCTCTCGTCCAAGAACAGCGGTTTGCGCGCGGAGACACTGTGAACATCGATGGGATATTGGTCCAGTTCGTACGGGAAAGGTTGCTCGACATACAGGATCATGCCGTAAATCCGCGGCTGATCGTCGCGCAAGCGATCGAGGATTCCATTGACGTAGGCGGGCTCGGTCACGGTGCAGTTGAAATCGATGCTCAGCCAATGCACGCCGTGGGCCGAACCGATGGCGCCCACTTGCAAAATGCGCGCGTAATCCCAAGCCTCATCGTTCCCGCGCGACTTGACTTTCAGACAGGTCAAGCCGTCGCGTTGGATCCAATCCGCGAGCAGCACAGGATAGCCATCACGCAGTTCGTCGCCTTTCAGATCAGTTACCTCCACGGGATCAAGCCCGCCCACGAGGTGCCAGGCCGTCAGTCGTTGTGGCGGCTTTGGGACGAGGAAGTCCACCGGATATTTTCCGCGAAATGAAACTGCGCTGCGAGATGCGGGTTGGAGATATGCCGCGAGATCACGATTCATGAATTCGGCGGCATAAGTTTCGTAAACCGGACGCTGAACCAATCGCCCGTACGCGTCATGCACGGCGAGATCGAAGACGGAGCAGCATAATAATGCGGCCAGCCAAGGCATGGGTTCGCGGCCGCGGCGGTGGGAATGGTTAAACCCTTGCAGGAAACCCGAGAGGATGTCGGCTTGAAAGTCGTGGCCGATTTCCATGGGGTGCGATGGGTTCTTGAAGGACGCCCACAGCTCGGCCAGTTGCACACAGAATTTTTTGAGCATTTCATGGCGTTCTTCATAGGGTAGTTTGCCAGGCCAAACCCATTGCACGCTCAAAGGTGTCTCTCCCCAACCCGTCGCCTGTCGTCCGTTCCTGTCCCTGACTGTGACCCGCGCGCGCGCGCAGGTTACCTGGGTCAGCGTCTCAGTACCGAACTTCAGTGGAACTCGCGTGCGGACGGGCAGAAAGTACAGGGCCGCGCCAATGGCCTGAATATCGGTCGGTTTCGCCATCGTGATGCGCTACTGCGGCACGATCTTGATCGTATGGGTCACGGGAACGAAAGCGGATTTGATCGCGGCCACGAGTTGATCTCGCTCTGGCTCGGTTTTTGCGACGGTTCCCTCCATATCGGTTTTGCCGGCCGTGCCATGAAACATTTCCTTGATCTGCTTCGTTTCAAACGCCTGCTTCGCGGCCACAGCTTCGTCCACCTTTGCGAAAGCTTCGCAGAACGGGTTCTGCGTGAATTCCTTCGCCAGATTGATGCCCTTCGTGAGTTGATCGCCGGTAAAGGTCTGTTTCTGGTCGCCCCAGGTCACCTCGTAGGATTTTGCGTCCGCATGTTTGACAACCAGCATCAACCGATTGAGCTCTTCCTGGAATGGAACCAGGAATGTGCCGGAGCGGATATTGTCATCGCGGGATGGATCGCCATTGCCTGCGCAGAAAGGATAACGATGGCTGGTAATGCGCAACTCGCCATTGTCGAAGCCAAGCAAATCGTGTCCCTCGGAAGCCTTCGCTGTCTTGGATCGGAGGTCCACGGAAAAGGTGCCAACTTGTCCGTCCAAACCGAACGCGTGCAGGAACGCATAGGCCATCACCAGATGCCCGGCCCAACCGGGGTGAACCCCGTCCTTGCCGGCGATTGCGTAATTGGCTCCATACCGGGCTTGCGCCGCCTGACCGCTGGTCAACATGGGCCAGAACACGTCCGCAAAACCCACCTTTTCCGCTTGAGCGATTTCAATGCCGATATTCCTCAACTGGCAGAGGTTCAGATTCAAATCGAGCACCGTGGCATTGGTGTCACCGACCCAAGTGGGACGCTTGCCAACACACCCTGGCGAGCCCTGAATCACTCGAACACCGTGGGCTTTGAATGACTCAACGATTGCGGTTGAGTTCGCGCGATAAGCGTTGCCGATCCGGTCTTGATAGGCGCGGTATTCGTGGTCATTCATGCCGTAGCAGGTGGTGGCGACGGTGGGGTTGAAACGCAGGCAGTCGTTCGTCATGCGATTCAGGAAACCGGGCGCCTTTTCGCCACTCCAGCCGTACTGCCGCACCGAAACATTCAACTCAGGCGCGCAGACGGTCAGGTAGGTTTCCATGATGCGCGAGTACATTTTTTGCTCGGTGATGGAATCGCCGCAAATAGCAAGACGATCTCCTTCCTTGAGGAAGTGCTTGTGCGGCTTGGGGGCTTCGAGCGGAGCAAAGGGCTGGAAATATGAATCGGCCGGCTTCGGTTCGAGGTTTTGGGCGCTGGCGGTCCAGCAGGTCGCCAGTGCGAACAGGATGAGTAGAGATTTTAAGCGCATAGTTTTAAGCGTGCTCAAGTGTTTGCATTTCCTGGTTGGCAGTCAAGTGTGGCGAGTGAGTGCGGGCGCGGCTTGGCGGACCGCCGTCGGCTGCTACGATTTATTGGGGGCGTGGCTGCCAGGGACGAGGACGGGCACGGTGAAGAGCAGGCATCCCACGGCAGCTACTGAATCCCCGCAAAGGGGCTGGTGCTGACTTCCTTGAGTTTGATCCAGTCAGTATTGGTGGGGAGAATCACACGCTGGTTGAACGGAGCCCAGGAGCTCGAATCGCGCAATTTATAACCCTGCGCGTGGCCATCGACAAATGCCAGACCGTAGCCGTGTGAGTGCCGCGTCGCCGGGGCGCTCGCAAACGGCTGTGAGTCATCCATCGTTACCAGAAACCAGCCGTCATCAATGGTCGCTTCGTGCTCATCGACGATGAGCCAGAGGTCGTTCGGCCCGCGCGTGGCCAGTTCGCTCTCGCGGACGAATGTGCGATAAGTGCGGGCCGCATAACTGGGGAAACTGTTTTCCATGGACCGGCTGCCGATCCAGGAATTCATGGAGTAACTGCGCGCGCGCGGGATGCCCGCAGTTTGGGAAGGATCGGCGGGGCAGCGATAAATGTTGGGATTGTTCGCGTAGGCATAAAGTTCGCCCACACGGATAAGGTTCTGGTTCGTGGAATCGGCGGGCAGCGTGAGGTTGCCAAGAACCCAGCCATTGGTTTTTTCGCCACCGGGGAGATTGTCGGCCAGTTTTCCTTCGTTGTCTCCGCTATACATCTGGGCGCACATCTCCAGTTGCCGGAGATTGCTGAGGCACCCGGCCTGTTTCGCTTTGGCCTTGCCGCTGGACAGGGCCGGCATAAGCAGCGCCGCCAGGATGGCTATGATAGCGACGACGATGAGCAATTCGATCAAGGTAAAGCCGCCAGCTTGATGCTGGACGCCTCTCGACATCCTTCTTGCCGGGAAGGCGTGGGCATCGCACCGCGATCTCCCCGCCCGCGTTCCAGCGGGCACAACGAGCTGGGGACGGCGCAGCGCGCCATCCCTGCCAGGCGTGGCCGCAGCGACGAGGTGCGTTCCCCGATCCTGCCCGGGGCGGGAAAACCTCGCGTTCGCTTGCTGGCGCGCTAACATGTCGGTCCGGACGCCGCCTCTCACGGGACGGGCATCGTCAGGGTTTCATAGCCCAGGGCTGCCCGCCTGAGAAGTGTGTGTTTGCACGCACACCCCGCGCTTTTGATTGCACATCCCGCCCGCCCGGCAGATAATCAGGCAGAACACAAAACCGGTTCGCCCAACTGATGAGCCGCAAAGCCTGGTTTCTGCTGGGAATCTTCCTGGCGCTGGCGGGAATATGCCGTGGCCAGAGAGTCTCCAACTGGCGGGTCTATCGCACCGCGGACGGACTCCCCGAGTCCGCCTGCGCCTCGGTCACGGTCAGCCCACGCGGTCGCGTGTGGGTCAGGCATTTGACGCTGGAGTCGGTCAGCGGATTGGACGGTTACACCGTTCAAAACTTCCCCGCGCCAGGTCCGACGCCAGGACGCGTTTATGAGAGTCCGGGCGGGCAGCTTTGGGCGGCCTCCGAAGATGGCTTGCAGGAATTTCGGGAGGGCGCCTGGGTCCGGTATCGGGTACGGGAAATCGCGGTTGAATTGAGCGCCAACAGCTTGCATATCCCGCATCCCGTCCAGCTCTGGCCCGTGCGACAGGGGCGAGTTCTCTTCCTGCTGCCCGATGGCCTGTTTGAATTCAGCAACGACAATCAGGAAACGCCTCAAACCACGATGCTACTGGCTGCGAGGCAGACGAGCCTCGAAAAGTTTCAGGGGATGGCCATCTCACGTGACGGCGGCCTGTGGATTGCCGGCACGCTTGGGTTCGGACGATTGCCGGGACCCATTCGCAGCCTTAAGCCCGGGGCCGAATGGCACGAATTCACCGCCCCCGAGTCACTGGCGATCCGTTCCTTGCAGGAACCGCATGAGGACGATGAAGGGGGCGTCACGGCGGTTGCCGACAGCACCACCAACCAGCAGTTTAAGGTGGTGGTTCATTTCGATGGCCAGCATTGGGAGGTGCATCCCGCCGGCGCCAGCAAGTTACGCTTCGCCTGGCGAAGCTCGGACAAAAGATTTTGGGCGGCGACCGCCGACTCGCTGCTCCTGAGCGCCGAAAACCGCGCGGAACTGGAGGAGTACCAGGAAGTTTCGGCGCGCCAATATTTCGATGTAGCCCTGGATCCAGGTGGAGCGTTCTGGCTCGCGACCTCCGACGGGCTGTTCCGCAGTTCGCCGTGTATATGGCAAATGCCGAGCGCCTTCCCGACCACCAATCACCTGGCGCACTGCGCCACAGTGGATGCCGATGGGCGCTTCTGGTTCGCCTCCGCCGGAGCGCTGCAAGCCATCGAGAACGATCAATTGACCGAGCACCCGTTCCCGCCTTCTCTCTCCGACAGTCTGCAAAATATCCGCGACCTCTTCGCGCTTCCCACGAACACGCTTGTGCTCGACACGGCCAACGGACTTTTTCAATACCGGCCCACGGACAATGAATTTAGCCCGGTCCCGCACGCCAACGAGAACCAACGCAAGGTGCTCGGCTGGCTCAAAGGCGGCAGCTTGTGTCTCCAGGTCCTCGACCCTGGAAGCGAATCCTGCCGACTCGAGAGCTATGATGGCACCACTTTCGCGCCGCTGCCTTTTCCAGCGCCTTCGGACCCGGCATTCAATGGCGAACTGACAGCGGCATTTACGGCGCAGGATGGGGGTTTCTGGCTCGGCTCCCGGCGCGCACTCGGTTGGTATCACGGTGAAAAGTGGCAAATTTTCACCGCGGCCGATGGCAGTGTCCCGCTGGGGGCAACCTCGTTCCTGGAGCTGCCAGACGGAAAGATCTGTTGCGCCACGGCCGACAAGGTTTGGGAATTCAACGGCCATAACTGGACTGTGGCCCACGTGGGCTTCGACCGCATCAATGGCCTGTTACGGAGCCATGATGGAAGCATCTGGGTGGCGTCCAACAACGGACTGCACCGGTTCTTTCAAAATGCGTGGTTGGGAAACGGTCCGGAAGACGGGCTGCCCAGCCCGGCCATTCGCCAGGTCCTGGAGGACTCGCACGGTCGTATCTGGGCCTGCACCACGCACGGATTGAGCGTTCTCCACCCGGAAGCCGACGCCGACCCGCCACAGACTTCGGTCGAGATCCTGACGGACAAGGAAAAAAACAGCATTCCGGAAGGGACGACGGTGACGCTGGCATTCAGGGGAATGGACAAGTGGAAATACACGCTGATGGACCGGCTCCTCTACAGTTACCGGTTGGATGACGCCGATTGGTCAGCGTACCAGGAACCAAACAATGTCTATTTTTCCGATCCGGCTGCGGGAAAGCATTACTTCCAGGTCCGCGCGATGGACCGCAATGGCAACGTCGATACCAAACCGGCCCGATTGGAATTCGCCGTCGCCCTGCCGTGGTACCAGGAAGCGCGGCTGCGGTGGATGGCCATCGCGGGATTCTCGGTGGCATTGTTCTTCGCGGGACTCGCGTTCAACCGGCATCGCCGGTTGGTGCGCAGCTATGCGGAAGTGGAGCGGAAAGTGGCGGAGCGCACGCGGCAATTGGAAATCGCCAACCTCGAGTTGTTGCACAGCCAAAAAATGAACGCCCTGGGCACCCTGGCCGCGGGCATCGCCCATGATTTCAACAACATTCTTTCCATCATCAAAGGCTCCGCGCAAATCATCGAAGACAACCTCGAAAATGCGCAAAAGGTCCGCACCCGGCTGGACCGGATCAAAACCGTGGTCGAGCAAGGCGCGGGCATTGTCAAGGCGATGCTTGGGTTCAGCCGCAGCTCCGACGGCCAGCCGAGCCTGTGCGATCTGAATGCGGTGGTGGGCGAAACCATCAAGTTGCTCGGCGACCGCTTTCTGCGCGAAGTTGAGGTCCATTTTGAACCTGGCGCAAACCTGCCGGAAGTGCCCGCCTCGCAGGATTTTATCCAGCAAATCCTGTTGAACTTTATCTTCAATGCCGCCGAAGCCGCGAACGAGCACCGGGAAATTACGCTGACCAGCGGGCGGATGAGTCATTTGCGAACCGGGCTGGCGCTGACGCCCGCCGAGGCGCCAGCCTATGTCTTCGTTTCCGTGAAGGATCTGGGTTGCGGCATTCCGGCGGAGAATATGGCGCGCATCTTCGAGCCTTTTTTTACGACGAAAGCCATGTCCGCGCGACGCGGCACCGGCCTCGGCTTGTCGATGGTGTATGAACTCGCCAGGAAAATGGACGCGGGCCTCGCGGTCGAATCCGTCGTGAACCAGGGCAGCACGTTTACCCTGATCCTGCCGGTTCGGGAAATGCGGACCGAGTCGAAAAAACCCGAGACTGAAAGCGCGGTGGCGGAATGAAATTGGGAGAGTCCAAAGTCCAAAGTCCAAAGTTGTTGAGTCGGCACGCACGGCGCGCACAGGAGAGCGCCCCCCTGCCGGGATACGTTCTTAATCCCTGCTTTGAGCAACCATGAAACCAGCCAAACTGCTAATTATTGAAGACGACGATCTCCAGTACGAGATCTATGAGGACACGCTGGCCAAGTACGCTTTGACCCGCGTTCATAATGGCACAGAAGCGCTTGCCGCCATTCGGAAGGAAACGCCCAACCTGCTGATTCTGGACCACGTGCTGGCGGATGGCGAACTCGGGCTCGACTTCCTGCCGGAGTTCAAGGAACTCCTTCCTTTCGTGCCGATTGTGGTGGTTTCGGGTGCGCTGGAGGTGCATCAACGCTTCGAGGCGTTGCAGGGTCCGCGCCGCGCGCATTATTGCCTGCCCAAGCCGGTGGATATTCACGAACTGCGGCGCACCGTGGAAACCGCGCTCAAGGAATGCGGCGAAACCGAGGTGGTCCGCCAGTTCGAGGCGCTGGAACGTTCGCGGCGGGTCGATGCCCTGGAGCTTTTCAGCCGCTCGACTGACCGCCTCAGCCGGCAGAATCGCATCCGCGAGATGCTGGGCAAGTCGAAGGAGCGTCCGAACATCTCCGCCCTGGCCCGCGAATTCCGGGTCGCGCGACGCACCATTATCCGCGATCTCCAGGAACTCATCCGCCGCGGCCAACTCAAGCCTGAGGTTTATCCTGAATGGGACAAACCTGAAGGCGAGGAATGAGGGGCGCAAGCCGGTTAATTTTTGGGGTGCTCACCCCATTGTTGAAAAAACGAAAATGTTTAGATTGATAACGCTTGCTAGTTATGGTGGTTAGTTAGGTTCGGGGCGGCTCTGAGTGGGGCCGCCCTTCCTCTTTGGAAGAGCACATCAGCCTGTCCTCCGCGGCACCCCGGCTGCGAATGGTCCGCGCTCCAGCCACAGGCAATCCCACTTCACCGATGGATTGCTTCAATTAGAGAATTTAACTTGCATTTTGTAAATAAAAGTGTAACATTTGACCGCGTTGGTCAGGATGGGAGGGAATCCTGCAAAGCAGGCGACCGGCGTGCCCTGGGCGCGTTGCGTCGTTGACTTTTGCCGTCTCCATTAGGAGCGGGTTGGTTCTTTGACAATCCAAGTAAAATCCGAAATCCGAAGTGTCCTGGGCCGGGAACCGCAGAATGCGCCAGGCATGCGGGGAGGATTCTCAGTCCGGCTTTCCTCCTGGAATTAAACCCGGAGAGGACAAATTAAGGTAAATTAAAGTAAATTAAACCAAATCCAGGTTAGTCCGGCTTAATCCGCCCTCAACAAAATCCGAAATCCCAAGCCGGAAATCCGAAGAGAAAGCGGCAACTCGTTGATTGTCAGTTCATTGCGCTTGGGTTACGCTCCTTTCCAAGCGCTGGACAAGACCATGAAAATTACCAATATTCGCATCACCGTCTTTGCCATGCTGGTGACGGCGTTTTTTGTCCGGTGCGGGAGCGCATCAGGCCCGTCCGGTGGCTACAACCCGTGGCGCAGCGTGGTGTACGCCGCAATGCTGTTTCTTATGGGAGCGGGCATTGCCTGTTTCGCCGAGAGAGGAGAAGGGGTATTTCCGCCGGGCTCGCCTCCATGGCTGTTCAAATTGCCGCCGTGGGTTTTTGTCATCGGAGGCATCTTGATAATGGGTCTTGGGGCGGCCTTCATGCGAATATCCCTGCGATTCCCGCCATGAAACTTTCAGCGCCAGGTTTGCTATTCTTTCAAGCGAAAGAACTGGGTCGGAACGCCGGCAGCAACAGTAACGGTGTTTTGCGCGCCGACGATGGAGACGCCGTTGGTAACTGAAGTCCAGAGCGCGCTGGTGAGATTGGTGGTGGATTGCAGGGCAAAGCCGGTGACATTGGTCGGCCAGGAGAGGACCACGTTGGCGGCGGCGGAAGCAATCTGAAGCACGGGCGTGATCCGCAGTTCGGTGACTTGCGTGGACCAGACATTGTTGGCGGAGGCGAACATCTGGATGGTCCAAAAATTGTTTGGGTTCAGCGGATCGACGCTCGTCGCGCTGTAATCTCCCCACCGGCTCTCGGCGCCGCCTCCGGGAACTTCGTAGTTTGCCACGCCTGCCTTGAGCAGCATCAGGTTGCCGAAGGTCGTGGTCCCGTTGATGGTTTCGCCGACCACGGCATACGAACTCACGAAAGTGTTCGTGCTGCAGCCATTGAAGGCGATGACCACCAGTCCGCTTTCATTGGCCGCAATCGAAGGATAGAACAGGTGCAGATTGGTATCGCTGATGGTGCCGGATTGGAGAATGGTATTGTCCAACGCGCTGATTTTATACCAGCGCACAGCCGTTCGGACTCCCTGGGTCGAATGCACGGCGTAGATAATGTCGCCGACCTGGCGGACGATGGCTCCAATGCGGGTGTCACCATCCGAGAGCGTGGACTGGCCGTCGGGCTGCGGCGGATCGAGCGCCACGAAGTACTGCGGCACGGTGAGATTGGTGCTGGGCGTAAAAGCAGCATTCGCCGCGGCCGAATTGAGCACCTGAAAACTTTTGAGGATTGAATGGAATTGGAAATCGGTTCCATCGCTTTCAACAGCAATCACGTTTTCAGCAGCGCTCGAAGGGCTCAAGTTGACGACAGGCTGGAGGGTAAAGCCGCGATCCATAATGGTCATCAGGCCGGTAGTGCTGCGATTCGTGGCGGTGGGCGTCGCTTGCAAGAGGTCAGCCTTGGGAATACTGGTGAGCAGGACACCCAAAAGGTTCTCGTTGGGATCGAACATATTGCCGCCCAAATACACGCCATTGGCATCCAGGCCCAGGGTCGGGTAGTCAGCGAAGGATCCGCCCGGGTCGGCTTGAAAGGCGACCGCATTCCAAGTGGCGGTGGGGTCGTTCGTGCTGGAAACCGCCAACAGGAAACGGTTGCTGCTCAAATTGTTCCCGTCGAAATCAACCTGGGAGGCGAACCAACGACCGACCGATTTATCATAGATGATCCTGGGATCAGAAATGCTCAAACCGGAGAGGTCGATTCCCGCCGCCGCCCAGAAGGTGCGGTCGGTTATATTTTGCACGTTGGTTCCGGTGATCTTGTCATAGACCGAAAACCTGCCATTAATGAATTGGACGAAATGCGCAGGGCCGACCGTGCCATCGGCGTCCGGTGGCGTTTCGAATATATCCGTATTGAGCCTGCTCGCGGTGAAATTCTGGCCGATTTGGACCGAGATTGCCCCGCTGGCTTTGAACCAAAGGAGGCTGAAAATGGCAAGGAGGGCAGCCCGTGAAAGGTGTGTCATGCGCGGAGAGTCAGGTATCAAAAAACCACCTGCCGGGCAAGCCGAATCGGGCGGCGATTTGCGGCTCGCGGCCGTAGCGGTCTGACCGCCCGCCTGACTCAACCCTGCCCTCAAAAATGCCAGGTGAACGATGCCAGTATCGAGTGCGAATAAACGGGACCGGTATGCGTGAACAGGGCGGGATCCTCATCAAACCAGGTGTGATTGCCGGTGCCGAGGAATTTGTAGCCCACATCCACTTCCATATCCGGAGTGATGGCATATTTGATTCCCGCCAGGCCTTGGTACGCAAAGGTAACATCGGTATCGGTATCATGATGGTGACGGTCGAAGAGGGAGAACTCCGTTATATCCAGTGAACTGGCCACTCCGCCGCCGCCGCCGCCGATGTATCCCGAAAAACCACCCCCAAACGGCACTTTGCAGACCAAGTTCGCCAGAAAGGGAACTTGATACAGGTCCGCATGCTCAGCGATTCCACCAAAAAAGCCGTTGACGTTGTTCATTCTGTTCCAGAGGCTGCCGGTTTGAAACTCCACCGCGAGCACGGGCGCAAATTGATAGCCGAAAGTGATGTCGCCGCGGACGCCGGCATCGAACGAAGCCTTTGCGCCGGCACTTTTTATAGTCACATTTTGAAGAAGGCTGCCACCAAGGTCCGCTCCCAAATAAAATGGCCCCGGCGGGCGGGGCTCGTACCCAGAGGGGACCGGCACAAATTGGGCCTGGACATTTGCGGTGTGGGCTAAAAAGGCCGCGCCGATTATCGCCATGCAAGGAATGCTGAGTTTCATTGTGTTGTTAGTTTGTATTTGGGAGTTGAACAACTGCTCAATGAGGTCAGAACAGGAAGCCCAAAGGCGCTCCCCGGGCGTTAGGTGGCTCAAGTATTGCTCCCCCAGGGCATTTGTCAACAGCCGCCTGGCCCAGTCCCGGTTTGACCCAACGGCGGGTTTGCCGCAAGCTTCCCGCATGGCGAATTCGTTTGGTCAATTATTCCGGATCACCACCTGGGGCGAGTCTCACGGGGGCGGCGTGGGTGTGGTGGTGGACGGTTGCCCGCCGCGCCTTGAACTCACGGAAGCCGACATTCAGCCGGACCTGGATCGCCGTCGGCCGGGCCAGTCGAGCATCGTCACTCCGCGCAAGGAATCAGACGCGGTCCAAATTCTCTCGGGAACTTTCGAAGGCCGCACGCTGGGCACGCCGATTTCCATGTGGGTGCGCAATGAGGACGCCCGGCCCGAGGCTTATTCCGAGATGGCCACAAAGTTCCGGCCTTCGCACGCGGATTATACTTACCTCGCCAAATTTGGCATTCGCAACTGGCAGGGCGGCGGACGAACCAGCGCGCGCGAAACCATCGGGCGCGTTGCCGCCGGGGCAATCGCCAAAAAGATTTTGCGCGAACGATTCGGTGTCGCAGTCCTGGCTTATGTCAAGCAAGTCCAACGGCTGGTAGCGGCTGTCGATCCTGAAAAAGTGGGCTTAAAAGAGATCGAATCCAATATTGTTCGCTGTCCGGATGCGCGCGTCGCGCCGAAGATGATCCGGCTCATCGAGCGCATGCGTAAGGCCGGTGACAGCGTGGGAGGTATTGTGGAAGGCGTGGCTCGCGGCGTCCCGCCCGGTTGGGGCGAACCGGTGTTCGACCGGCTCGAAGCGGATTTGGGCAAGGCGATGCTCAGCCTGCCGGCATCCAAGGGATTCGACATCGGCTCAGGTTTCGGCGGTATTTTGCTGACCGGAATGCAACACAACGATCCTTTCCGGATGAAGGCCGGGAAAGTTCGCACCACAAGCAATCGCTCCGGCGGCATTCAAGGAGGCATCTCCAACGGCGAGACGATTTACTTTCGCGTCGCATTCAAGCCCGTCGCCACGGTGATGCACGAGCAGGATACGGTGGACGTCAACCTGCACAACACGACTCTGAAAGGCCGGGGCCGTCATGATCCCTGCGTTCTTCCCCGCGCCGTCCCGATGGTCGAAGCCATGACAGCGCTGGTGCTGGTGGATCATGCGCTGAGGCACAAGGCGCAGTGTGGGGATTAAAAAACACCAACAACCAAGCACCAAGCTCCAGAAAAATCCCAAGCACCAAATTCCAAATCACGATGTCGGGCCAACAAGTGCGCGGACTTGATGTTTGGTGATTGAAGCTTTTCTGGAGCTTGGAGCCTGGTTGTTGGTGTTTCCCCAAGCTTCATTCAGTATAACAACCAATGGATAAACACTGCCCACCAGCGCCAGCCGCCGAAAACCCACATCGCGGCGGCGATGGCAATGTACGGTCCGTAGGGCAGGCGGCTGTTTTGCAGCGACTTCAGTTTCAGACCAATCAACGCGACGCCAACCACAGCGCCGATGACCGAACTCAGGAAAAGGGAGAACAGCACCGCTTGCCAGCCCAGGAACGCACCAATGGCGCCCATAAATTTTACGTCGCCCAAGCCCATCGCTTCCCGGGGCAGGAATAATTTGTCCGTCGTCACAGCCATGTACGGGACGGCTTCCGGATCCATCTCATCTTCGCCGATGCGCAGCCGGGACGAGGTTAGCCGGATGCGCACGTCTCGATAACATCGATCACACAATTCCACCCGCACGGCATCCAGGGTCACGGTGTCGCCGCCGCGATAAAAAAGACCGTCGAAAGGAATTTCTTGTTCCGGCAAAACGATGCCCGTTTCCGTGAAGATCACCTCGGAACTCGGCGGCAGTTGCACCTTCTCCTTGCCGAAAGCCAGTTTGCCAGCACGCAGGATCGCATAGACCAGGCTTGCTCCCACCGCCATTCCAACCAACCCTTCCCAAATCCCCTCCGCTGGCTTCGTCTTTCCATGCAAGGCTGGCACGAGGAGCGAGCAAATCAGCCCGACGACCATCCCGCCGATGGTGATCTCGTCGGGGATGATGAACAGTTCAAAATCAATGAACGTGGCGACAATCAGGCTGGCGAGGAACAAGCAATAGATGAGCGCCAGCAAGGGCGATTGGCGTCCGAAAGCCAGCCAGCATCCCAGGAAGGTGACACCCGTCAGCAGTTCCACCAGAAAATAGCGAATGGAAATGGGCGCGCCGCAATTGGCGCACTTGCCCCGGAGGTACAGCCACGTCACGAGCGGAATGTTCAGGAACCAGGGAATGGAATAGCGGCAGTGCGGACAATGCGAGGGCGGCGAAACCACACTTTCGCCCAACGGCATCCGATGGATGCAAACATTCAGAAAGCTGCCCACAATCAACCCAAAGCAAAAGAACACGACGGACCAGAAGTGAAACGGCATGGCCCAATTGTGCGAATCGAAGATGCTGCTAGGTCCCATAGATATTGTTCAACAGCGCTTTACGCATGACTTCGACCGGCGCAGTGCGGCCTGTCCAGATCTCGAGAGCCTCTGTGCCCTGGTATAGCAGCATTCCGACGCCATTCGCAACCCGGCAACCGGCACCCTTGGCCGCGCGCAATAAAGGCGTTTCAGCCGGACGATAAATCATATCATAAACCGCGCGCGCCTGTCGCAACGAGAATTGCGACTCATCGAGCGGCGACGTGTCCTCGGGTTTCAAGCCAAGTGAAGTCGCATTCACGACGAGATCGACGGCCTGCCCGGGATATCCCACCGCAGCCTTAACCTCCGGAAATCGTTGATGGATTTCGTCCCGCAGGGATTCCGCCTTTGGCAAGGTGCGATTGACCAGGAATAATTGCGAGACCTTCTCCGCCGCCAACTTCAGCGCAGCCACCCGCCCTGCCCCGCCCGCGCCCAGCAATACGACCTTCGCCCCCGCCAGTTCCATGCCGAGGTCTTCGCGCAAAGCGCGACCCAACCCGACCGCGTCCGTATTGAAACCGTGCGCGCGAATCTCGCTCGGAACCGTTTCGGCGAAATATCGCAGCGGGCGCCAAATGCCGTCCTTCGCGCGCGCTTCAAAACGGATCGTATTGACTGCGCCCCACGTTTGCGCCGATTCATCGAGAAGGTCCACCATGTCCATGGCCAGCAATTTGTGCGGCACGGTAAGATTCACGCCAATGAACTTCATCACCTGTGCTCCCCTGATCGCTTCGCGCAAATTATCCGGGTGCACTTCGAACGCCAGATAGCGCCAGTCCAATCCCAATGCCGCCAAGCCCGCGTTTTGCAACGCGGGCGAAGCGGAATGCCGGATGGGATGACCAAATACCGCGCAATAGCGCGTTGAAGCACTTAAAGGCTGGGCGAAAGCTTCTAACACCCGCCTTTTATAAAGGCATGCCTCCAAAGTTCAAAGGGCAAAGTCGGTTCGAGAAGCGTGGATTGAAGAACGCGTGGCAGCCGACATGAGAAGGCCCTGGTCCTTTTCAGGAAAAATAGTTGGAGCCTCCTTACGTCGGCGGCCACGGTTTACGCAAGTGCTCATGAGGATTCATTCATTCGCTTTGACAATAGGTTCCAAAAAAATCTTCCGAATCTCGATTTCTCCCCCCTCGCTTTGAATGCCAATCTTCCCCGAGGAAATGTTGCATTGGGTAGCCTGGTTCATGAGCTTGCCGTTGACGCTGGCCTTGATGGTATCACCGGTGCAAATCAATTCGCAAATATTCCATTCACCCACCGGTTTTTCGGTTGAAGGGCCTTGCTTGGAAAGCGGTTGGTTCGGTCCCTTCCCTTCGTGCTCCTTGCATTCCGCCCCCGCCATCAAGAACAAATCGCCCTGCTTGTCGTGCTGCCCCTGGCATTGCACGCATTTCGGCCAAAGCTTGTCCGGCAGTTCCATATGCACCAGCACGCCCGTGTTGTCCGCCTTCGGCGCGACCTTCACAAAACGCCATTCCACCGTCAGCTTATAATCCCGGTAATCCTGCTTCGTTCGCATGTAGCCGGTCGGCTTGCCCGTATTCTTGATCACGCCATTCTCAACCGACCAAGTTTTGCTCACGTCCGCATTGTCCTTCAGAAAAAGTTTCCAGCCGGACAAATCCCTGCCGTTAAAAAGGTCGATGCGGTTTGTGGGCGTGAGTGCTGGTTCGGCGCTGACAGATTCCACCCCGGCAAAAACGCACGCGATGACAGCTACAGCAATCCAACCCTTCGTCCTCGTCGTCGTCGATTTTCTTTGAGGAGAGGGAACACCGACCGAGGACGACGACGAGCACGAGCACGATTCAAAAGCAAGCTTTTGCATACCGGCTACTTCTTCTTCGCCAACAAAATCTCCGCGCCCGCCAGCATTACCGGGCCGCGCCCGTGTAAATCATCATCCGGCCGCTCACGCTTGGCATAATAATCGAGGTCCATCCCGATGTTTGTGCCCCGGCAGGTTCCCTTCACCACGCCTTCCGGAGTAACTTGTTGGCAGATTCCTTCGAATGCCTTGCGTGCCACGTCCATGTTGGCGGGATTGATCCACCCGCGATTGACCGCGCGAGCGATGCTGTAGGTGAACATCGCGGTGCACGAGGTTTCCTCCCACAACTCCGGCTTATCCAATGCCTGCCGCCACATGCCCGCCGGCGTCTGCAACGGCTTGATGCCCTCGATTTGCCGGCGCAAAATGTCCAACACTTTGGCGCGATCGGGATGATCATCCGGCATCGCCGAAAGCACCTCCACCGCCGCGACCATCGTCCAACCGTTCGCCCGTCCCCATTTAATCGGCGACCGTTTTTGCTCCTTCTCAAAATAACCATGATAGAACACGCCGTCGGTGTCCTGCAGCCGCTTCGCCATGTTGATGATCTGTTGCGCGCAATCGTCGATCAATTTGCGGTCGCCGGCATGTTGCGACCAGCGCAACATAAACGGACAACCCATGTACAGATCATCGAGCCAAATTGTGCCGCCCATGGAAGCGGGACGCCAGAACGTGCCGTCCGGCAGTCGCGCCTGTTTGCCGCAGACCCATCCGTCAATGGCCTTGCCCACGCGTTCTTGTTCCGGCGTGGCCTTCCCGCCGTGCCGGAGCAAACCTTCCATGAACTGCGCCCCCATCGCGCCGCAACTATCCAGGTTCCCCAACTTCATCAGACCGCCGATCTTATTTTCCTTCGCGGAAATGAACGGTTTCGCTTCCGCGCCGAGTTTCTTTCGGAAATCGTCCTGCCAGGCAAAGTAACGTGCGACAATCAGGTTGTGCTCGAGCACGAACTGTTCAACCGCCTTGTCGCCCGTCGCCTCGTTCACGTGCAACATGCCATACAAAGTCACACCCCACGGATAGTTCCACGCAATTCCCTCAGGTGCTTTCGCAGCCTCCGCCGCCTGAACCGAATCGACGGGCGCATAGTCGCCGTCTTTGAGCGGCCGAATCTGGTGGTGCGCCACTCTCGTAATCACTTCGCGAATGGAAGCATCCGTCCGACCGGACAGGTCTGGCGTCATTACCGTCGCCTCGCCCGCGCCGAGGCAGCACAGATTAAAACTGAGAATCAGCCCTCCGGCGACTAATGTGGCAACAACCGAATTTCCATATTTTAAGCGCGGCCAGTACTCTCTCGCCCGGAAGAAGAGGGGGAACTGTCGGCTGTCGGCCGACGAATCAAGTACGGTTGGAACATTCCAATCACGCTCACTGCTGCTCTTCCAAAACGCTTTCAAAATCATAACCGTTCTCCGGCCCGGTTTTGGACTTTAGCTCGCCGCGCCGGAGCTTTCGTGCGAAGGCGGAACCTTGGACTTTGGGCTCTTTTTCATTCCGTCGTCACGCTGATCTCAATCGGTGAAGCCAGCCCCTGGGCAAATTTGTCCACATACGCCGCCCACGCTTCGTAATCCGCGAATTGTCCGCTCTTGTCCCATCCAAAGCCGGCCCAATACGAAGCGACGTTATCTTTCGGCACCTTGGCCAGCACCAGAACGTTCCCCTTGTCCTCGACGCTTTTCACAAACAACTTGGGGTCCACCACAATCGCGCAGCCCAGATTACTGGCCTCTTTCTTGTCCTGCTTCAAAGGTTCCCAGGTGGTCACGCAGCCTTGCTTCGCTTTGATGTCCTTGCGCGCGATATCCTTCTTTTTGATGCCAATGCCGGTGATGAGTTGGGTCTTATCGGGCATGCCAAAGGATTTGTAGAAGCTTTCATAATGGTCCAGATTCTGTCCGGCATCCAGCGTGACCCGCTTGACCTCGGACGCCCTCGCGCCATTTTCATCCATGTCGAACGGCTCGTATATCAAAACGAAGCTGACGCGAATTGGCCCGTTGGCAAGCGAATGCGACTCAACGAAGTTTTTTGAAACCCAAAGCTTGCTCCCGTCCCAAAGGCCGTTCCCGCCGTCGCCGCGCGTATCGCCCGCTGGATAAAAGTCCGCTCCTTCACCGTGGTCCGAATGGTAGTTATCCAGCATGTACCAGCCATTGATCACGAGTTGCGGAACGCGCTTCACCCAAACGTCCACGGCGCTGCTGGTCAGCGGTTCACCCTGCCAGGTTTCCAGCGCCTTGCCATACATGCGATGCGCGATCCGGTCGTTTTCCCACGCGAAATCGTCGAACCGCTCCCGAACGAACCGACCATAGGCTTTGAAATCCTCCTTGGTATACTCAACCTTCTTGCCCACGCTGAGCGTGAACATCTTGCTTTCACCCGGCGCAAAATCGGCCTGGAAAATGACGTTGTCTGGTTTGAAATCCCCGTCCACATCCACCGCCTGGCAAAGCACCTCCTTGCCCGCCTCGTCCTTCACATGAACCGTGTTGAGACTCTTCGCGCCCAGCGGCTGAAGTTGCTTGCTCGACAATTCGATGGTTTGGCTTGGGCGCGCGAGTTGCAGCTTGTTGGTGGCCTTGATCACCAGTTGGCTTGCCGCCGGACAGGATGCCGGCCACGCGCCGATCAGCGCCACAGCCAGAATGCTTTTTAACGTCGTCATGAATTCGTATAGTTTTGAATTTATATTTATTACTTTTATAATTTTATGACCTGCTTGTCGAGCAAAAACGGGTTCGGATTTCGGACTTATCATCATTCGCTCCACAATGGCACCGCCAAATCACCCCGTCCAACACTGTGCACACTATGCATGCCATGCAACACGTGCATGCGCTGCGTTCCGCCATTCACCGGCGCATTGCCCGCACAGCAAGAATGCTCTGGAAAAGGAGCTCCCTATTGGATATGCTTGGAGACGAAATGATGAGCGCTGTGGAAGTCCCCGGGCTCCAGATATTTCCCTATGGAACCATTGCCGAAGCCGCAAGTGATTCTGACGCACGAGAGCGATCTCGATGGGCTGGTGGCGGGCCTGCTGTTGCAGCGGCTCGCGCAAAAGCTTTTCGGCGAACGAATCACGCTGGAAGCGCATCACTATCATACCTGGAAGCAGCGGCCTTTGTCCGAGAAGACGGCCTGGGTGACCGACCTGAATTTTGAAGCGCGCCTGGACCGCCCAGGCTGGCTCGTCATCGACCATCACGCAACGGAAGCGCCGGCGAAAAACGCCCGGTTGATCCATGACCTGGGCAAATCAGCGGGGTTGCTCTGCTACGAATTATGCCGGGAGCACGGGCTCGGCTCGCCCCAACTCGACCGGTTGGTGCATCTCAACAATGTCTCGGATTTGTTTCTCGAAGGCGACCCCGATTTCGAACTGGCCGGCGACTATGCGAATCTGATCAAAGTTTACCAATTCTGGAGCATTCATACGCTCATCGAGGGCGAACTCGAACGCTTGCTCGACCATCCATTGCTCGAAGTCATGGCCGTCAAACGCCGGGTCGAGAACCCGCTGGGCTTCGCCTGGAGCAAGGCGAACGTGGAGGAATTGAGCCCGACCGTGGGATTCGTGGACACCATCATTGGCAATAACAATCTGATCGTGCACGAATTGCTGGAGAAAAAGGCCACACCTTATCCCGTCCTGATCACGCTCTTCCGGCGCACGAACGGGCTGATCATCGCCAGCCTGCGCAGTCGCGACGGCGAGGCGCTCAAAGTGGCCGAGAAACTTCAAGGCGGCGGCCACGCCAACGCCGCTGGCGCCACCCTCCCCAAGCCTATCAAGACCATCCCCGACGCCATCGATTATCTGCGCCATGTGTTGAATCCCAAGCCGGAGGCGCTGAATAGTCTGGAGAGTCTTTTCAGCTCATTGCCAGCGGCGAACAAGTAAGGGCCACGCCAAAGCATCCGAGGAAAGGGGTTGAAACAAGCCTTTGGAGCAGGTAATTTCCCTGCGTGCATACAGTGACAGCCGACAAGCAAAAGCGGGTTCGGATCCCGGATGCGACCCCTGGAGAGGTTTTTGCCTACGATAAAGCCCCGGACGGGACCATCACCCTTCATCAGATTAAAAAGGCGGAACCGGCGGTTCCCAAGTGCCGTTTGGCCAAAGAGGACGGTTTCACGGTTGTCATACCCAATCAACCGATTAACGAGCAGGCCATCGAAGAGTTGCTGGCAGACTTCCCATGAAGCACCTGCTGGACGTTAATCTGTTGATCGCCAGCATCGTCCAGACCCACTCAAAACACGCCCAGGCGCGCCTTTGGTTATCCGGAAAGGGAGTCGTTCTTTGTCCAATCGCAGAGCTTGGCTTCCTGCGAATCAGCACGAATGCAAAATCAGCGATTGGATTGACCATGGAACGGGCCAGAGAAGTCTTGGAAAAGTTTGCTGCGGAACGCCAAGCGGACAGAATTCCGGACGACCTGCGTGCGCTGGACAGCCATCCCCGAAAGTCCGACCAAGTGACCGATCACTATCTGGCCGATTTGGCAGCCAAGCATAGGCTAAAGCTCGCTACGTTCGACGAGCATCTGAAGCATGTGTCCGCCGAATTAGTGGCAGCGATTCCACAAGACGACTGACAGACTAAACATTCTCCCCTAAGAAAGCGCGTTTATCTTTCTTCAAGATCTCTTGTAGTTTTCAGCAACCAAGTCAGGAGAATTGAAGGCGCAATGCCACAGGCAACCACCGGGATTACAAGAATTTCCACAGCGACATGGATCTGAAGCCGGGAAATAAGCCGAAGGGCGAAAGAAATAGCCGACCGATTCATATAAATCGGTGGGAAACAGGGTATCCCTTCAAAGTCCCGGCAGGGACGAAAGAATGTTCCGAAGAATAGCTGCCGCTTTCTTTCGTCCCTGACGGGACTCGGAGGAAAATTCTTGAGAGCCAACCCAGCAATAAATCGCTGGGCTATTATCGGTCGTCCCGGCTGGACTACGCCGCAATTACGTCGCCGCCGTCGCGGGCTTTCCAGCGCTGGAACGTCCGCCTTGTGATTCCTGTGCCGCCGGTTCGCGGAAACTCAGCCACATCGTTTTCGGCAGGCAACCAAGCACGACAAGGATGATCTGGCTCGTAACGAACGTCATAAGCCAGGTGAACGCCGCGCTCGTGAACCCGTAGGAGTGCAGTCCGATCCCCAGCATGTTCACGCCGAACCACGACCAACTGGTCACGATGTTACCCACAATGGCCATGTTCGCCAGGCCGCGTTCCCGAACCAACCCGCCCCAGCGGGCGTGGAGCACCAGCGCGTTCCAAAGCACGATGATCAGCGCGCCGTTTTCCTTCGGGTCCCAGCCCCAAAAGCGGCCCCAGGATTGGTCGGCCCAGATGCCGCCAAGAACCGTGCCTACAAAACTAAACAAGGTCGCAAAGCAAATGATGCCATAGATCATCCGGTTCAGCGACTTCGCCAGCTCCGGAGTCAACGCGCGGGTGAACAACCCCTGAACGATGAAGATGACCGCCAGGATGCCGGCCACAAAAGTCGAGGCATACCCGAGCGTCACCACCACAACGTGAGTGGCGAGCCAAAAATTCGTGTCCAGCACCGCGCGCATCATTTCCATGGTGTCGCCGGTGAGCGCCAGGTGATGCGCGATAATCAGCGTGGTAAATCCGATAATCGAAGAAACCATGGCGCCGATCGAGTTGCGCCAAAACCGCTCCAGGATCAATCCCAGCACGGTCGCCCCCCAGCCGATGAAAATGGCGGAGGAATAAAGATTCGTTACCGGCGGACGCCCTTCCAAATACATCCGGAAGATCAAGCCGGCCGTGTGGACCACCAGTGCAAGCCCGACTAATCCAACCGCCGTGACGCGCATCCACTCCCACTGCTTGGGTTTGAACCAGTACGCGAGCACGAACAGCAAAGCGCCCAGGAAAAGAATCATCGCCTTGTAGAACGGTTCGATATGGTTGAAATATTGCTCCTGCGCCGATTTCTTCAATTCGCGATCGAACTTGCCGGCCAGTTGGTTTTGATAATCCGCCACGGCGGCGTTGAATTCGGCAGGATTGTCATTAAGAAAGGCTTTGCTGATCCTGTTGTAAGCCTGCAACGCGAAGCCGGGCGTTGCGCCGCTGTTGGCGGCTGGGATGACGGATTCGGCCACGCGCGCCCATTGGGGATGCGCGGCATCCTTCTCAACCGGAACAATAAGCGGGGTTTCGAATTGGTCCGAGAACCAGCCTAAAGCCGCCGAATCAAAATCCTTCCCCTCCCGCCGGGCCATAAATGCGTTGCGTCCGGCCTCGACTTTGGTCAGATAGGCAGTCATTCTCGCGTCCAGGTCGCCACTGCCCGCGGGACCCAGGGTATATTTGAGTCGGTTATAAATCGTCTGGTTGTTCCAGAGCTTGATCAAAGCCTGGTCATAAGGGCCTCGTTTCGAGTTGTCGATCTTCCCCGCCCGCACCGTTTCACGCTCAAGGTCGGAAAGCTTCGGCTGGATCTGCTGCCAGGAATAATGTTTGCCGTCCAGATGCTTCGCCTTGTCCGGATCGGCCGGCAAATCGAGCAATCCTTTCAAGTCCGGGTTATCGATGCGAAACACCGGCCAGGTGTCCGCCAGTTCCGGCTTGATCATCACCCCCAGCAGCCATTCGGTCGCCGAAATAATCCTGGGCTTCTCATTCCAGTCCTTCCAGGGCTCAAGATTGGCGGTCTGCTTCTCGCGCAGTTGCAACAATGTGTTGCGCGCGAGCGAATCAAAAGGTTGGGTGCGTCCGTTGGCGACGACCGGCAGCCGGCCAAATTGATCGTAGGCCCAGTTTTTCTCGGGCGGCACGCGCAAGGAACCAACCACCCACGCGGCGAACACCGCCACAATGACCCAAGGCAACCATCTTTTCATGCCGTCCTCCGTTTGGAAATAAAGCCGACCAGGTGCATCAAAAATTGAATCATCATGCCGCCCCCAACCATGATGCACCCGATGTAAGGTGTCAACCAACTGGGATTCCGCACCACCTGGAGCACGCTCCATGGGCGCTCACCCTCGCCCTCTTGCAGCGGCATTTGATACTGATAATACGTCAGCCCCTGGTAGCGCAGCGGATTGTTCATGTAGATATCGACTTCGCGATTTTCTCCCCGGGCCGGATTCTCGATGCGCACTCGGCTTTGATAATTCTTGGGGATATCGGTGCCTGGATACACGTCGTGGGTGGTCTTCAGCAACTGAATGGAATAGGGGAGATACTCGCGCTGCCAGCGGAACGCCATCCGCCAGATTTTGTTCCCCAGGTTGAACTCCTGCGGCTGGCTCATGATTGTGGATACCAGCCAGGTGCCCAAGGAACCCTGCGGACCGATTAACTCCAGAATCGCGCTGGGCATGTTGCGTTCATCGGTGCTTCTCGTTTCCGGCGCCGGCGTCATCACCAAACCCGCGCCGAAACCATTGGACGCGGGCGGCGGTCCCTTGTCCACCATGGGTCCGCGCGGACGAAGCGCGGCGTTGATGTGGTACTCCTTTACCCGAACGGTAAAAGGCAGTTTGTCGCTGCGGATTTCTCCCTGGTTCTTCACCAGGCTCTCGGGAATCGAAACGACTTCGTCCTGCTTCGGATCGGCGGCATCGGTCAAAAAGACCAATTCATTTCGCCCGGAACTTTCGGCGTAATTTTTGGTTTCTCCTTCCGAGAAGTGCACCTGGGTTTCACGCGACAACATATCCGTTGCCAGCTGACCCGCGAGCAACAGGATGATGCCGGCGTGCGTGATGTTGATTCCCGCTTTTTTCCAGGTGAGTTTGAATCGCTTGAGATGCGCCGCAATCAAGTTCAACAGGAGCACGCCGCCGATCAAATAGCCCGCGGGAAAGACCGGCACTTTGAACCCTGCGCCTGCCGGCTCCCACCAGATGAAGAAGCTCCGGAACCAGCGGCTTTGGGCCAGATAAAGGCCCTCGTTCACCTGCGCCAGCGTGCCCAGGAACACCAGCACCACCGCCAAGGCCAGGCAGACTACTGTCAGTCGCAGCGAACTGAAGAATTTGAAAACGCGCTCGAACATATCAAGGCTGGGATTTCGCGAAGGCAAGGAACGAATCCTTTTCGGCCCCGACCACCTCGGAGTCGCCGAGCAGTTTGTAAAACCAATACCGGCCGTCGCGCGGCACGATGGAGGCAATGAGCCGGGTATTGTCTTTGGCCATATCCACTAAAATCGCATCTGGATTCGCCGGATCAAGCGGCGAAACAAGCTGTTTCAGGTCCTTCGCCTCGACCGGAGCCAAACCAACCTGCTTCCGCCACCGGTTGATATTGGGCAACACGCCGCCGCTGTCCGTTGGAAACACGCTGACGAAAACGTCGGCCTTCGCCTTGTCCTTGCCGGGAACGGCAAAGCGCGCCACCTGCATTTCACCCGCGGGAACCGCCTGCCACTGATTGGGAACGCGCCAGTGGAATTGATTGTCCGCGACCGGTTCCGGTTCAGCCGCCGGGGTTTCCTTGATGCGGACCGATTTGAGAAACTCAAGAAACCTGGCCTTCTGACTCTCGACCACGGAAATGTCCCCGGAAAGTTTGAAGAACCAACTGCCGTCGGGATGATGCAGCATGGCGGTAACGATTTTGTTGGTCCCTTCCAGCGCCTCTCCGGAAACTTCAAACAGGCTGCCGGTTTCACCGGCCACCTCGACGGGGTGCAATTCCTTCAACGCCTGCTCGGGATCGATTTCCTTTTGGCCCACGCGGCTGCGCCACATGTTCACCAACATCCCTTCCCGTCCGGCGAAATTTGCCAGCCGGGTGATGCTGACGTCCGCATCCTTCCCATCGGAACCGTAAATATGAAAGCTGGCCAGGCTGATTTCGCTCGCCGCGCCCTGTTTCCAACCCTCAGGAAGCGTCCACGTGACCTGAGGCGGCACTGGTGGCCTCGCTGCGGGAGCCTCGCTCATTTGCGGCGGAGCTTCGGCGTCTTTGGGCGCGGTATAAGCTACGATCTCATCCCGGCGACAGCCCGCCAAAGCCAGGACAGACGCGAACAGAAATGGAATCGCCCATCCAAGGGGCGACAATCCTCTCTGAACACGATTTGAGCAATTCACGCATTCTATTTACCCCCTTCCTCCCAACATCACAAGGTCTTGTTATTGCCCTTTTTTGGCATTAGTTAAACAAATCCTGTGCAGCAAAGAATCGAGACGTGGAAAGCGGCTGAATCCAAGGCATACACCGGCCACTCCAAAAAGCCTCACTCCTGCTTTGGAGTTTGGAGCTTTTCCGGTGTTTGGATCTTGGTGTTTGCTTAACTCACTCCCATCCCGAGAAGGAATTCGATGTTGCTGCGGGTTTTCTTGAGCTTGTTGAGCATCAATTCCATGGCTTCGACCGGCGGCACGCCGGTAAGCGCGCGGCGCAGGACGACCACTTTGTTGTACTCTTCCGGATGGTAGAGCAACTCTTCCTTGCGCGTGCCGGACAATTCGATGTTGATGGAAGGGAAAATGCGGCGATCCACCAAGTGGCGGTCTAGGTGCACTTCCATGTTACCGGTGCCTTTGAACTCTTCGAAAATGACTTCATCCATGCGCGAACCCGTGTCGATCAAAGCGGTGGCAATGATCGTCAGCGAGCCGCCTTCTTCAAGGTTGCGCGCCGCGCCGAAAAAGCGTTTGGGCTTGTGCAACGCGTTGGCATCCACACCACCGGACAGAATCTTGCCGGAGTGCGGTTGAACAGTGTTGTAAGCACGCGCGAGACGGGTAATGGAATCGAGCAGGATCACCACGTCGCGCTTGTGCTCGACCATGCGTTTGGCCTTTTCGATGACCATTTCGGCCACTTGAACGTGCCGTTCGGGTGGTTCATCGAACGTGGAACTGATCACTTCGGCGGGTTTGCAACTCCGCTCCATGTCGGTCACTTCCTCGGGGCGCTCGTCGATCAGCAAAATGAACAAATACGCTTCGGGATTGTTCTTGAGAATGGCGTTGGCAAGTTTCTGCAACAACACCGTTTTGCCCGTGCGCGGTGGCGCGACAATCAAGCCACGCGTGCCTTTGCCGATCGGGCAAGCCAGATCGAGCACCCGGGTGGACAGTTCGTCGGAGGCCGTTTCCAGGATAAACCGCTTGTTCGGAAACAGCGGAGTCAGGTTGTCGAAATGGGTTTTGTCCTTCGCCTTGTCGGGATCTTCGGTATCGACCGCTTCGACCTTGAGCAGGGCGAAGAAGCGTTCCTTGTCCTTGGGCGGCCGAATCTGGCCGGCGACGAGGTTGCCGGTCTGGAGATCGAACCGGCGGATTTGCGACGGCGAAACATAAATGTCCTCCGGGCAGGGCAGATAATTGAAGCTCTGCGAACGCAAAAAGCCGAACCCTTCCGACAACACCTCCAACACGCCTTCAGAAAAAAGCACACCGCTGCGTTCGGCATTTTTTTGGAGGATGTGGAAGATCACCTCGTGCTTGCGCATCGTCCCGAAGTTCTCCACGCCCAGGTCCTTGGCCATTTGATTGAGCTCGGTCATGGACATGGCCTGCAACTTGGCGATGTTGAGCGAAGTGGCAATCAGATCCTTGGCGTCCTTCGTGCCACGGCCATCACCGGCCGCCGGCGCTGGAGCGGGCGGCTTTTGCCTGGGTTCATCCGGTTCCTCGACGGCATGGGTTGGAGGTTGCAGATCCATGCTGTCGGAACCGCCATTGACGGGGATGTCATCGCCGTTTGCAACGGCGATGTCGCCATTTTGTTTGCCCTTGGTTTTTTTAGGTCTAAGGGCCTTTTTGGGACTGACTTTCGGCATAAATATAAATGTTAGGTTTTAATTGTCGCGGCAGGAAACAGGCGTGCTGGCTGGACCAACGCGACAGCGGGGGGTTAGACGAGCCGGATTTCGATCAATTCAAATCGGAGGGTCACCCACCGGGAGTACACTCAAAACTTAGCTGCTGCAATCAGTATGGCAAGGGAAATCTTGCAGTCAACTCCCGCACACGATGCCGCACCTCGGCAACCGTGTCAAGGTTCTTAATGTCCATCAAAACTTCGCTGATCATGTCCGCAATGGCGGCCATTTCCTGCTCCTTCATCCCGCGCGTGGTCACCGCAGGGGTTCCCAGGCGTATCCCGCTGGCTTGGAAGGGGGAGCGTGTTTCAAATGGAATGGTATTCTTATTCACGGTAATGCCTGCTTCGTCCAGGGCGATCTGGCAATCCTTGCCCGTCAAGCCCTTCGCGCCCACGTCCACGAGCATCAAATGATTGTCAGTCCCGCCGCTCACCAGACGGTAACTGTTGCGCCGCATTCCCTCGGCCAAGGCCCGCGCATTCTTGAGGATTTGCTGCTGATAATCTTTGAAACTCGGCAACAAGGCTTCCTGGAAGCAAACCGCCTTGGCGGCAATGACATGCATCAACGGCCCGCCCTGAATGCCGGGAAACGCCTGCGAATCGATTTCCTTCGCATATTGTTCCTTGCACAAAATCAACCCTCCGCGCGGGCCGCGCAAGGTCTTATGGGTCGTGGTGGTGACAAAATCGGCATGGGCCATGGGGCTGGGATGCAACCCGGCAGCGACCAATCCAGCAATATGGGCGATGTCCGCCAGCATCAACGCCCCCACCTCGCGCGAAATCTCGCCCATGCGCGCGAAATCAATAATGCGCGGATACGCGCTCGCGCCCACGGTGATCATCTTCGGCCGGTGTTCGTGCGCCATTTTGGCGAGCTGATCATAATCGATCCGCTCATCCTCCTTGCGCACGCCGTAATGGATGATTTCGAAGAACTTTCCGGAAAAATTGGCGCGGTTGCCATGCGTCAGATGGCCGCCATGCGTCAGGTCCATCGTGAGCATTTTGTCGCCGGGCTTGAGGAACGCGAAATACACCGCCATGTTGGCGCCGCTGCCCGAGTGCGGCTGGACGTTGGCATGCTCAGCGCCGAACAGTTTGCGGGCGCGATTGATGGCCAGTTGCTCGATGGTATCGACATTCTCGCAGCCGCCGTACCAGCGCTTCTTGGGATAACCCTCGGCGTATTTGTTGGTGAGCACCGATCCCTGCGCTTCCATCACGGCCGGGCTGGTGAAGTTTTCGCTGGCGATCAACTCGATGTTTTGCTGCTGGCGCTGGCGCTCATGGGCGATGGCCAGGGCAACTTCGGGATCGACGGCTTTGAGTTTCAGTTCTGAGGCGGAGGCAAGGTTTTCCATTTTGTTGATTCGGCGTTCGTGGCGGCCACCCTCGAAATGCGCGCTCAGGAAGGCGTCCACAATCTTTTTAGCGAGTCCTGGGGCGGTGATTTTGCCGCCCAGGCAAAGCACATTGGCGTTGTTGTGTTTCCGCGCGAGCTGCGCCATCTGCTCATCCACGACCAATGCGGCGCGGATGCCGGGGACCTTGTTCGCCGCCATGCACATCCCCACACCCGTGGTGCAGCAGAGCAGGCCCAGTTCGGCTTTCTGGCCAATGACGTTTTGGGCCACAGCTTGTGCGTAATCCGGATAATCCGTGGAGAGGGTGGAATGCGTGCCGAAATCAGCGAGAGTCACGCCCTGGCTGGCCAGGTGTTCCTTAAGCGCTTCCTTGAGTTCGAAGCCGCCATGATCCGCTCCCAACGCAAAAGTGACCGTGGGAACCGCGCTTTGGTCCGAAGTCGCCACCACTTCGCCTTGATCGATGAATCTCATTAGCGAGGCGATCCCCTGCTCGATCTGGTCGCGGCAATTCAAATAAACATCATACGAACCGCCAATCGGATCGCTGATGTCCTTCTCAAAAATGTCCAGGGTGTCGTCGAATTCACGCAGGAGGAATGTTTTCTCCGCCGCTTGGGGATAAAGCAGAAAGACCGTATCGACGTGGCTGTGGGTCATGCCGAAAATGTAATCGGCCTCGTGAACCAGTTCCGAGTTCAGCATCCGGCTGCGCTGATGGGAAATGTCAATCCCCAGTTCCTTCACTGCCTGGACCGCATACGGGCTGGGCGGCTGGCCTTCCACCGCGCCTATGCCCGCGGACAACACTTGTAAGTCCCGCCGGCCTTTCGTGACATGCCGGAAAATGCCCTCCGCCATGGGACTGCGGCAAACATTTCCCGTGCAAACAAAAAGGATGGTTTTCATTGCTGACTGACTTTCTCAACTTGCGGCGAGGCGGGGAAATCGTCAACCGCGAAATCAAGCCGGCTTCGACGAGCGCAGGACGGAAATACCCTTGATGAGATCCAATGCCCGGCCCAGCACCGGGTCGCGAACGACCGGTTTCTCAGGCGTGGCTTCGCGGGACGCCGACACCGTCCCTTCCAATTCCATTCCCGGCCGCTCCTTGCGCTCGCGAATCAGGTCTGCTTCCGTGGTGGGAGGCACGTGGACACGGTTGGTTCCATTCGTCCCGGCGCCGTTGGTCCCCAGGGCCATGGACAAGGGGAACACCGACGGCTTGATAATCTCTTTGAATGGATCAGCATAATACATCTTTTCCTCCTCCGGACTGACCGCCACCTGGATATCCGGCCGGACCCCCTCGGGCGAGAGCATTTCGCCATTGCCCAGTTTGATCGTCGCGGTGGCAATCCGCAGCCGCTGGCCGCTCTTCAAGGGAAATTCCTGGTCAATGGTCGCCTCACCCGCCGTGGTCGTCCCCAGTATCAGCGCCCGGTCCGCCTCCCGCAGCACCGCCGCCAGCGCTTCCGCCGCGGCTGAGGTCTGTGCGTTTACCAACACGGCCACGGGTATCGTCAGGGCGTCCGCTTTTGCTTTCGAACGCACCGCGCCGTTGCCCCAATTCAACAAGGGCGTTTCCTTGGCCAGGAACAAATCCGCCACGGCGGCGGCGGCGGCGTAATCGTGCCCGTCCGCATAACGCAAATCCAATACCAGCCCTTTTAATTGGTTGCTTTGGTTCAGTTCCTTGCACGAAGCGATGATTTCCGGCGCGAGACCTTCATCCACCCGGCCAATCTTCAAGTAGCCCACCGGTCCGTCGTACAAGACCGATTTCGCCACCAGGGGCGCCGTCGACGGCGAGTCGGTCCCGGACGACTCGTTGACCAGCGACACCTTGGAGTGCAATTGGGTCAGCAGGCCCTTCACCGCCGCGCGGTCCAGGTCCGCCGCCGATTCGCCCGCCAAATGCGTGCGGATCAAGTCATAAACTTCCTTGAAATCGGGCGCGGCATTGGTCACGTCCGCCCTCAACCCCGCCGGCAGCGCCAGCACCGCCAGCATCCCGGCCCCAAAAATCAATCGTCGCAGTAACATCATAAAACTCTAAATCTATTTGTGCCTGTTTCGTGGCGATAGTCTGTTCCCTTTTCAAAGGAAAAAAACCTCGGGGCGGCGGCCACGGCTTGTGTTTATCAACGGCGCTTCACCCGCCCAAGCTGCGCCGAGCCGCAATATCGCGCCTAAACCGCGCGGCGTCGAATTGTTTTTCCGACTTGGATGACCAAGGTCGTCCGCAATCAGATAGCCCGCCGCCTGGTCGAACGCGCAACGCGCCCACGAAACATCTTTTTATGGGGCCGCCGCCCCTCGGTCAAGACGGGATAAGCGATCGGGCGGAGACGGGGCGTGGCTCGACACTGGTACCGTATCTTTGGTAGGAATGGCGCGCTGCGCCGTCCCCGTCGCCGAGCGCAGCGTCAGGCGACGGAACGAACGATCCGAATCGCCCGGCTTCGGCGGTGCGTTCCGCCCGCTGGAACGCGGGCGGGGACATCGCAGCGCGATGTCCCTACCTTTCCGGGTAAAGAATAGTACCGAGATGCGACTGCGGAACAACGAACGCCCCGCCCATTCCACTCCCGCACCGACACATCGGAGACTTTAACATTGTGCCGGGTGAAAGGAATAGTTATAACTATCACCATCAGCCGAACGACTCGAATGCTCGCAAATGGAACCTGAGAAGCAAACGACCCTGGACCAGGGCCGGGCCGGCACTGCGCCAGTTTCGGGTTCGCCCAAGGGAATCGCCCCGATTATCACCCAGTATCGATGGTTGATTTGCACGCTGTTGTTCCTGGCCACGACCATTAATTACATCGACCGGCAAATTCTTTCGCTGGTCAAACCCATCCTCGACCAGGAGTTGCACTGGACGAACACGCAGTTTGGCCTCGTCAACTCCGCCTTTCAGGGGGCTTACGCAGTCGGGCTCCTGGGCTTTGGCTGGTTGGTGGACAAATTCGGAACGAAGATCGGGTATAGCCTGTCGATTGCCTTTTGGAGCACGGCGGCCGTGTGCCACGCCTTCGTGGGCAGCGTGACGGGCTTCATGGGCGTACGCATGTTTCTTGGCATCAGCGAGTCGGGCAACTTCCCTTCGGCCATCAAGACCGTTGCTCTTTGGTTTCCCAGAAAGGAGCGCGCGTACGCGACAAGTCTCTTCAACTCCGGGGCAAACGTGGGGGCGATTGTCGCTCCGGCGCTGGTCCCGTTTCTCGTCAAGCAGTGGGGCTGGAAGTTTCCGTTCATCGTCGCCGGGCTGGCGGGATTCGTTTGGCTGTTGTTTTGGACCTGGCTTTACGCTCCTCCTGATCGGCATCCGCAAATCAGCCAGGGCGAACTCGAACATATTCGCAGTGATCGGGAAGCAGCCGACACGCCGGGCCAGGGTGTCTCCTGGCTGGTATTGCTGCGCTATCCGCAGACATGGTCGTTCGTAGTCGCCAAATTCATGACGGACCCGGTCTGGTGGTTCTTTCTGACCTGGTTGCCCGATTATTTTAATAAAACCAAGGGCTTGGACATGAAACACCTGGGCGCGCCACTCGTGGTCATTTATTCCATTGTAACTGTGCTGAGCATCGCCGGCGGTTGGATGACAAATTATCTGGTCCAATGCGGTTGGGCTTCGAACAAGGCGCGCAAAACCTGCATGCTCCTCTTTGCGCTGTGTGTCCTGCCGGTGCTGTTCATCAAAGGCGCTGGACTCTGGGGAGCGGTTTGTCTCATTGGGCTGGCCGCAGCCGCGCACCAGGCGTGGTCTGCCAACCTTTTCACCACGGTTTCGGACATGTTCCCCAAAAGGGCGATTGCGTCCGTGGTTGGCATCGGCGGGATGGCGGGATCAATTGGCGGTTTGATGTTCCCCATTGGCGCGGGCGCGTTGCTCGACAAGTTTGCAAAAACGGGCGACATCAACGCGGGCTATGGCATCCTTTTCGGAATCTGCGCCGGCGCTTACGTGGTCGCCTTTTTCCTCAACCACCTGCTGGCTCCACGTTTCGAACAGATTCGGCTGGAAGAAGCGTGATCGACAGCAGCCGGGATTTTTCGCTTGTCTACCGGAGCAAAAGCGCCACTGCGACCTGACTTTTCGGGACGGACGGCCCCGTTTGCAATCATCCCGTCCTCAGCGCGTCGCGCAGCTCCTGCTTGTGATCGCGCGTCGGTTCACCGTAACCGGCTTTTCGTTTGGCCAAAGCGGGAGCAATGATTTCAGCACGCGGATTCAATTCGCGGCCGTAGAGAATCGGCCATAGCCGGCGGCAATTGTCCGCCAGATCATGTCCCCGCTCCTCGTCGAAAGCCGGCCGAAACAAGTCCACCGCCATTTGCAGTTCGGCAATCAATTCCGCTTCGGTGGGGTGGCCGGTTTTGGCCAGCACAACTTGGAACGCCCGCAAATCCCGGTCATCGAGGCGATTCAATTTGGCAATAAGAATGTCAATCGGATGCGGGAAGATGAAGTAACGCGTTCGATCGATACCTGCTTCGTGCGCTCCCTCCATCGTGGCGAGGTTCGGAAGTTAAGTTCGCTTGAAACCTGGATGTAAAAATCGGAATGCTCGCGATCAAAACCTGCCGCGCATACCAATTGCGTCAAATCTTCCGCGCTTGAAAAGACATTCACATCGCCACTTAAGAGTTGTGGATCAACCATGATTTGGATCGGGGCCGAACCAAAGACATAGATCACAAAGGAACGATCTTTGGGCAGCTTTTGGGCAAAGGCGCGCAGAACCCGCCCTGCGGGTGCCTCAAGGGATGACGTCCAGGATGCTGTATCCATTTCTTTGCCTTGCCCCGACGCTCGAAAGAGCCTGGTCCAACAACCGGTTGGTGACCCCGGGATCATCCGCGAGGCGCTGAGCCAGCCGCCGGTCGCGGGCTGACCACGGCTTGCCGGCCTGGCGTTTGAGCAGCAGGCGGGCAGCGAGGCGCGCCTTGCGCCAATACGGATCCATCCGGCAATCCAATTCGTTCCTGGAAACCGGTGATTTCATTTCAGCCATCAGATTTATAGCCCATCAAAGCGGCGCGGCAACGATGCTTATTGATCGAACAACCGCGTGCAATTGAAACGCATCCCGCCTATACTACCAGCATGCCACAATTGAATAAAAGCCCGCACGGGCCAGTCACTTCTTGGAACCTGTGAACAAGCATTCAAAGCCATGGCATAAAGCGCGCCCTTGGATTTTTGTCGCCCTTGCCTGCGGTTTTGGGTTGCCGGGAGCCCGGGCGGGCGCCTTGCCTCAGGATGCTTTTTCAAAGGAAATCCGGCCGGTGCTCGACCAGTATTGCGCGAAGTGCCACGGGCCCTTGAAAACGAAAGGCGGGATCAATTTTGCCCCGTTCACAAACTCGGTTTCGGTTTATCGCGACCCGGTGCTGTGGCGAAAAGCGGTGACGAAATTGCGCGAGAACGAAATGCCACCTGAGGGCAAGCCGCAACCAACTCCGGAACAGCGCACCAACCTGGTCCAATGGATCGACGCGCGGCTCAAGGACCTGGACGAAGGCCGGCTGCCGAAGGACCCGGGACGTGTGTTGATCCACCGCCTCAGCCGCACGGAATACAATTGCACGATTCGGGACCTGTTCGGCGTCGATTCCAAACCGGCGGATAAGTTTCCGAGCGAAGGCGGCGGCGGCGGCGGCTTTGATAATGACGCGGACACGCTGTTCATTCCGCCCATTCTCATGGAACGCTATCTTGCGGCGGCAGGGGAGGTTCTCGAACAAGCACCGCATGAAACCATTTTTTTCACGAAGAGCGGCCTTCTCACTTCGGAACGCGCCGCCGCTCGGAAGATTATCGAACATTTCGCGTTCCTGGCTTTCCGGCGGCCGACCGAGGGAGATGAGGTGGATCGTCTGGCTGGCCTTTACGATCGCGCGCGGCAAAACGGCAAGGCTTACGAGCCAGCCGTCAAAAGCGCGCTGGCGGCCCTGCTGGTTTCGCCGAATTTTCTTTTCCGCATCGAGCATGACCAGGACGGAGCCGAACCGTTTCGAATCAATGATTATGAGTTGGCGAGCCGCTTGTCATACTTTCTCTGGTCTTCGATGCCGGATCAGGAGTTGTTTCAACTCGCGGCCAATCGCCGCCTGCACGAAGCCAAAACCCTCGAGCAGCAGGTCCACCGATTGCTGCTCGACCCCAAGTCGAAGGTGTTCTCGGACAACTTTGCCGGACAATGGCTGCGGGTGCGCGAGTTGAAGTCCTCCGCGCAACCCGACCCGAACAAATTTCCCGCGTACACGCCCGCCTTGCGCAATGCCATGTACCGCGAAGTGATCGAGTTCTTTGATGGGCTCGTGCGACAGGACCGCAGCCTGCTTGAATTGCTGGCGGCCAACTACACCTTCGTCAACGAGGACCTGGCGAAACTCTACGGATTGGACGGAGTCAAGGGTGATGCCTTGCAACGGGTCACGTTGCCCGATGAAAACCGCGGCGGCGTGCTCGGGATGGGCGCGGTGCTCACGTTGACTTCCTATCCGCTGCGCACCAGCCCCGTGTTGCGCGGAAAATGGGTTTTGGAACAAGTGCTGGGAACACCGCCGCCGCCGCCGCCGCCGCTGGTCAAAAGCCTGCCACCCAATGACAAGCCGGTGGACGGCTTGAGCCTGCGCCAGCGTCTGGAAGCGCACCGGAAAAATCCGGAATGCGCCGGCTGCCATCAGCGCATGGACCCGCTGGGGTTTGCCCTGGAAAATTTCGATGCAATTGGCCAGTGGCGGACGAACATCAGCGGCCAGCCGGTTGATTCCAGCGGCGTGCTGCCAGGCGGGGAAAAATTTGAGGGCCCGGCCGAGTTGAAGAAAATCCTGCTGAAACACAAGGAGGATTTTGTTCGTAACCTGACCGAAAAGATGCTAGCCTATGCGCTGGGCCGTGGGTTGGAGTATTACGACATGCCCACGGTCAAAGAGATTTCGCAGACGGTCGCGCGCAATGATTATCGCAGTTCAGTTTTGATCGCCGAAATTGTGAAGAGCTATCCGTTTCAATTCCGTCGCACGGAACCGATCCAGTCGGCTTCGAATTAACCTCCCATGAAAAGCTGGCAAATCTCCCGTCGAACGATGCTCAAAGGCATGGGTGCGATGCTGGGGCTTCCGCTGCTGGAGGCCATGAAGCCGCTGCCGCTGCTGGCGGGCGCGGCGAACCCGGCCGCGCGCAATTATCCCGTGCGCCTCGCGGTGTTGTACATGCCGAACGGAGTCAACCCGCACACCTGGGCACCGAAAAGCGCGGGCGCCGGGTTTGAACTCTCCCCTGCCTTGCAGCCATTGCAAAGCGTCAAGGACGAGATTCTCGTGCTGACGCAGTTGATGAATGCGGCCACGGACACGGGCGACGGCCATTATGTCAAAACCGCCGCGTTTCTCACGGGAACGACCATCACGCGCACGACCGGCAGCGATCTTCGGTGCGGCGGCGTTTCGATGGACCAGCTGGCGGCGCAACGAATCGGCCCCCTCACCGCCCTGCCCTCCCTGGAACTGGGCATTGAACCGGTGACCACCGGCGTGGATGTTAATGTCGGTTATACCCGATTATACGGAGCGCACATTGCGTGGAGCACGCCCACCACGCCGCTGGCGAAGGAGATTAATCCGCAATTTGCCTTTGACCGCCTGTTCCGCACCACGACGCCAGGCGCGGCCACCAGCGCCTCGGACCGGAGCGTGATTGACCTCGTCATGGAAGACGCCCGGCGGCTCCAAAAGAAAGTGGGCCGGGCTGATCAGGCCAAGGTCAACGAATACCTCGAAGCCGTGCGCGCCGTGGAACGACGCATCGAGTTCGACGCCAAACGCAAGCGCGACGAATACACCTCGGACCCGCTGGTTCGCCGGGAGATCGACAAGCTGGGAGCGCGGATCAAGGATTACTACGCCGATCCGGCGCGCGCCAGCGAACGCTCCGGTGATCACACCGAGCACGTCCGCCTGATGCTTGACCTGATGGTCCTGGCATTTTGGAGCGACTCGACGCGCCTCTCGACTTTCATGTTCGGGAACGCCGTGAGTGGCAAAAACTTTTCCTTCCTCGAAGGCGTTCATGGCGGGCACCACCAGATTTCCCACCACGAGAACGACAAGGACAAACTGGAACAGTACACCCGCATCAACCGGTGGCACATCGCCCAATTCGCCTACATGCTGGAAAAAATGCGCTCCATCCCGGAAGGCGAACGGACGCTGTTGGACAACTCGATGCTCCTGCTCGGCGCCGGGATGCGCGATGGAAACGCGCACGACCCGCACAACCTGCCGCTCATCCTGGCGGGCCGCGGCGGCGGCACCATCGCGCCGGGCCGGCATTTGGTTTACGAGAAGAACACGCCCCTCTGCAACCTGTACCGCTCGATGCTTGCGCGTGTCGGCGCTCCCGTGGAAAGCTTCTCAGACAGCACGGGCGAGTTGCCGGGCTTGAACGATCCGGAATTCACGGGGGCGGGCAAGGCCGAGTCGTAATTTCTTCCGCACGGAGCGCAAAAAAGCCAACCCCTGGGAAACCGGCTTTTCCGCGAAACAGTCCTTCGAAATAAAGCGTGCGGGGACGAATCATTTGTGAGACGTCCTCGCACTTTTTGAACTGGATTTGTCAGCGTACTTTTACGCGATAGAATTTTTGACTGGCCGTAGGCGTGTTTGTGTACGGCGAAGTCGCGTTATTGGTTGTCCAGGGTCCCGTAACATTGTCGGCCTCCAGCAGTGTGCCTTGTGGCCATGTGAGAATAATGCCTGGGCCGGCCTGCTGGATGGAGAGGTTCACTGGCAGCGGCAACCCACCGGTGACGAAGAGTTGTTGAATCTGGGCCGGCGAGAGCGTCTGCGTGAAGAGCGCCACTTCGTCGATTACTCCGTTGAATGTGCGAGACCCCGTATTAGCGTTGTCGGAGTTGTCACTGCCGATCTGCCAATTATTGCCGAAAACGTCGGATGAGTGGGCAATGGCATTGGTGGCCGAAAGCACGCCTTCAGCATTGTAAAGGTAGAGTATCGCGTTGGTCGGGCTGATTGCGACCGCGACGAACGACCATTCGTTGGTGGGGATCACCAAACCAGAAACGAAGCCCCAAGTGTTGGCGTTGTTGTTGTTCCAGGTGTATCCAAGCATCTGCTGGTCATTGTAGTTGAAGCCGCCGGCCACACCGGAGTTGCGATTCACGAGCAAGCCTGACCAGGCCAATTGGGTTCCGTTTGGATACAGCCACGCCGTGAAGGTGACGGTGTTGGTGCTGAGGCTTCCAAACGGCGTCGTCACGTAAGAACTGGGCGTACTGGCAAAGGTTTGCACAGCCACGTTGTTGGTTTCGAATCCGGTGAAAATCCCGTCCACGCCGGGCACACCCATGGTCGCGCCGGATTGATAGGCTCCGTTGTGCCCGCCCCAGTAATCGAAAGCCGTCGTGCCATTTGTTTCGTTGAAGCGCCAGTAGGCAAAGGGATTCAGAGCGATGACACCCGCTTCATACGAGCCGGGCACCGGCGAAATGACACTCAGCCTGGCAACGCTGCTGGTGATGGATCCCACGGCATTGGTGATGACGACGTCATAGGTCAGCGCATTGGAGGATCCGATGTTGGTGATCGTCAGCGTGGGGGTCGTTGAGCCGGAAACGTTGCCGCCATCGTTGACCGCCACGCCGTTAGTACGCCACTGGTAAGCCGGAGAAGTGCCAACCGCGTTGACATTGAACGTTGCGGTTTTGCCGGCATACAGGGTCAGGGAGGACGGCTGCGTCGAGATCCCTGGCGGGAGGAATCCGCCCGTAAGCGCGGCGCCAAACAGATCCGAGAGTTCCCCGACCGAAAGCGCGCGGTTGAATACCGCGACCTCGTCGATGCTGCCGTTGTAGAAGTTCCCCGTGGGGTCGAGCACTCCGCCGCCGCCGATGCGGAATGGGAACGCCGAAACGCCATAATTGGTGGTAGTCCCGCTGGTGGTGGAACTCAGGACCTGGAAGCCGCCGCCACCGTTGGTGGAAAGCAGAAATAGATTCACATTCGTTCCGGTCGCCGTTGCCGCAATCAGATACCAAACGCCCGGTATGACGTTTGTCTGCGACAAGAAGGCCGATCCAGCCGACGTAAAGACGCCGAGTTGGGCGAAACCCGAGCCGTCCGCACCGTGGAAACCGAATTCGGCGACGTCGTTCTGGCCAAACAACCCGGTTCGTGTTCCGTTCGTCGCAGCATTGTTGAACCAGCCGACGATGGAGAATTGAGCGCGATTGTTCATGAGACTCACGCCGGAATCAATGTAAGACGTCGAACCGTCAAACTGACCGGCCGTGTTCGTGCTGTCGAGACCGGTAAAAGTCGGCGGCACCGGACCCGCCACACCCATGGTGGCGTTAAAGTTGGCGGCGATGTTCCCACCCCAGTAATCGTACACGTTCGGGCTTCCGTTGGTTTCGTTGAGCCGCCAGTAGGCTATCGGGTTGAGCGCCCTCAACTTGGCTTCGTAGGCAGGTGGAGAGCTGTTCGAGGCCACCAGGGTCAAGGTGGCCACGCTGCTGGTAATCGAACCCACGATATTGCCGACCACAATATCGTAATTGGCCGCATCATTCACCGCGAGGGTGTTGCTGATCGTCAGTGTGGGTGTGTTGGCGCCAGAGATGTTGCCTCCGTTGGAAAGGTTGTTTCCGTTCCTCCGCCAGGTGTAAGACAACGGCGTATCTCCTGAAGCGGTGATACTAAACGTTGCAGTTCGGCCTTCAAACAACCCGATGGATTGCGGTTGGGTGGAAATGACCGGCCCGAGGGCATTGAGGCCCAGACCTTTTTTGTAGAGGTTGTAGATTTCAGTTTGCGGCAGCGACCGGTTGAAGACCGCCACCTCGTCGATATCGCCCACAAAGCACCGGTTGGTGGGAAGGTTGAGCGTGGAACCGAGCGGGTCAGCCCCGATGAAGGTGAGACCACTGAAGGCTTGATTCGTGTGGAGAAGGGTGTTGGTGGCCGAGAACTGGCCGTTGGTATTATAGCAAAACAAAATGGCATTGGTGGGGCTGACCACCAAGCCCACGAACGACCAGGCGTTGGTCAGCGGCACCAAGTGGGACACAAAATTGAATGTGGCGGCGCTATTGCTGTTAAAGGTGTAACCCAGGTTGTTGCCATTGCCGTAACCGAAGCTGGCCGTGTCGTTGCCGTTTCGGGAGACCAGCAATCCAGTGAAGCCCGCTTGCGCAGCCTGGGGATATATCCATGCGCAGATGGTCACAGCGTTGGTATTGAGGTTCAGGGGTGGCGCGAGCACCCAGGCGCGCTGAGCCAGCGAGGATTGCAGGGAACCGTTGCCACTTTCAAACCCGGGCCAATCCGGGGGTTGCGGCCCAACAATGCCGATGGAGTTGTTCTGCGCCGCATTTCCATATGTGCCCGTAAAGCCACCTGCATAGTCGAAGGCCGGGGAGTAGTTGGTCTGGGGATTGCCGGTTTCGTTAAGCCGCCAGTAGGCATACGGAGTGTTCGTCACGATTTTTTCGGAAAAACTGCCGCTGACCGGAGCGACGATCGTTAACGACGCCACGCTGCTGGTCACCACGCCGTTGGGATTCGTCACGACTAATGAGTAGGCGGCCACGTCCCCGCCGCTTACGTTCGAAATCGTCAGAATGCTGTTCGTCGTTCCAAAAATGTTGCCACCGTCGGTAATGATGGCGCTGTTCTTCAGCCACTGATAGCTGAGGGGAGTCCGCCCGGAGACGTTGGCCCGAAATACGGCAGTGGCGCCAGCGAAGACTGGCGCATCGGGAATCGGGGCAATGGCGGCCGTAGCTGTTGCGGCATTGGCGCGCGGAATGATCTGAATCGCATTAATTGGAGCGCGAGTGGCGAATCGCTGGCTCCTGATTAAAACAGTATCGTTGGTCAAACCCGTGAGGACTGTGTAGTTTCCAGGGAAATTCCCATATTGAGATACCGTGCCGCCGCTCACGACTCCATACGGGCCAGTCTGAACGTCACCCGGAACCTGGGCGTAAGTAAGGAGGCTGATAAAATTGGCGCGATCGCAGATGAACACGTGAGTGTCCAGATCCGCACCCAAAACCAGGTTGGTCGAGGGACCACTTGCCGCCACGGTCCAGTATTCTCCGGAGCGCCCGGCATTATTGCCAGCGGGACTGGCGTCACCGTCCGAATAGAGGACCACATCGTATGCCGCGGCGCTCTGAGTTGCCAACCAGGCTTGCAGTCCAGTCAAATACACCAATGGCCAGTTGCGATTGTTGTTCGACGCGGTACTGTACATATTGGCTTGAAAAGTGACGTTGGCGTTGCCGTTGTTGTCCAGGAACGGGTTCATTAAATTGCCGTCTGGTGAGCCTTGGTCAACCGTGGTGTTCCCGGTTTCACTCCACGTGTTTGGGCTGGTCCAGTTGACTCCGACGGTGGTCGCAGCACCGGAACTGTCGATGGCCGCTGTGTTCGTTCCTTGCGCTCCCGAATAATTATTCCAATTCACCTGCGCAAAGCCGGGCGCGCCCGCCGAGTCCGTGGGCGCCAGCATATTGCCATTGGTGTTGCCGACGTTCGCGCCGGTCAGGAAGTGCAGGCCGATGGTAGCGCCGGATGCGATGTCCGCCAGAGAGATCGTTGCAGCGGCGAACAAGATTCTTCCGCCAAGGCGCAATAGGCGGTTAAACTGAGATTGAAAGGTTGGCTGGGTGTTCATAGAACTGAATCGGTTAAGCTTGAATGCTTTTGGTAACACGCGTTAGTTTATCGGCGTAGTCATCCGCAAAACATGCCTTTAGTGGCACTTATGAAAGGCTGTGCGGAGATAATAATGACTACCGTGGACAAATCAAGAACTAAATGGAAGTATTTGACGGAGTTTTTTAGATGCGCCTGGGGGATATTTCGTCACCAATGTTAGCGGCCATTTCGAGACGGCGGATGACGCATGGATGGACTGCCCGGCAATCCAAGTTAAGCACGTGATTGGCCAATCCCCCCTTGACTTGAGGCTCTAAAATGGTGCACCCAGCAAGAGTTGAACTTGCAACCTTCTGATCCGTAGTCAGATGCTCTATCCAATTGAGCTATGGGTGCGCTCAAAGGCCATGAAACCTACAAATGCCGGGGCGGAAGCGCAAGTCATTTATCCGAGCGCCAAATCCGCGCGGAAAAGCGAGCGGACTGGGGTCCCTCACCCACATTACAAAAACTCACTGGGACGCTAGGTTGGGGCATGAACGAAAGGGATTTTGGGGCGAACCTTCACGCCGACTCGTTGAAGCTGCGCCTGAGCAGCATCTCATCGCTGTGGCTCGCTGTCCTGATGGTCGTCACACCGGGAATTGTTTCCGCCGCCGCGCTCAAGCCGGGCATTGATCCGCAGGCGGACGAATGGGTCAAACGCATGAGCGACTACCTCGGACAGGCCCAGCATTTCTCGGTCAATACCGAAATCTGGCAGGATACCCAACTGGCTAATGGACAGAGCGTCCAGGCGGGACGAACCGTCGAATTGCAGGTGCGCCGCCCGAACCGGTTCCACTCGGCGGTGCATTCCACGCGCCGCAATCGCGAACTGTTTTATGACGGCAAATCGATCACGTTGCTCAATCGCGCCCAAAACTTTTTCGGCACCATCCCGGCGCCCGGCTCGCTTGATGAAGCGCTGGACGTGGCTGCGGAACGCTTCGGCATCGTCATGCCGCTGGAGGATTTGGTGGTAAGCGACCCGCACAAGGACCTGCTCGAAAACGTGATTTCGGGAACCGACATTGGGCCGGTGACGGTGTTGGGCGTTCCCTGCGAACACCTGGCGTTTTCGCAGACCAACATCGACTGGCAGATTTGGATCGAAAGCGGCGCGAAACCAGTTCCGCGAAAGCTGGTCATCACCTACAAGGATGAGGAAGGTTCGCCCCGGTTCACCGCGATTTTTTCGAACTGGGACTTTGAAACCAAGCTGATGGATTTCGTATTCAAGTTCGAGCCGCCGCCCGGCGCATCCAAAATCGACGTCGCCGAAATAAAGACTTTAAATCAATCGCGGTCAGGACGGAAGGAGGAGAAATGAAGAGCGGCGCGCACATTCGGACCGCTCACTTCTGGAGCCGGTCAGCGGGCATAGCTTCAATCGTTGCGCTTGCCCTGGGGTTCACTCAGGCCGCGTTCTGCGCCGAACATCCCGGTGGCGCGCCACACGGAGAAGGCGGATTTGCCCGGCCAGCACCGGCGCCGCACCCGGCGGCAGTGGACCGGTTCAACCACGGAACCATCCGCCATGCGGAAACTCATGTGGTTCCGCGCCCGGAGGAAGTCCATCGGGAAGCGCCTCGCGAAATCCGCCCGGAGGAACATCGGGAAGCGCCCCGCGAAATTGAACATCGCCCCGAGGTGTTCGAGCATCACGATGTCGATGTCGATATTCATCGACACCATTTCTGGAACGATTTTGTGTTCGGCCGGCGTTTCGCGGTGTTGCCGCCAGGCTACGCAACAGTTTATATCGGCGGGGCGCCTTATTATTACGCAGATGGTATTTACTACCAACCCAGTGCGGGCGGCTACCAGGAAGTCTATCCGCCCGCTGGAGCCGAGGTGTCACAACCACCCGACGGGTCGATCCCGATTCAGGTGGGCGATCTGGTTTATTATTTCGCTGGCGGCGCATTCTATGCGCAGCAGCCTGACGGTATGTTCGCCGTGGTTGCCCCGCCGATTGGCGCGATTGTGCCTGATTTGCCCCCTGGCGCGGTGCAGACAGTTATCAACGGCACTGTGGTTTACCAATTCAACAACGTTTACTACCGGCCCGTGTTCGTGAACGGCGTGACGCAGTATCAGATCTTTCAGCCTTGAGAGATCCCCCCGCCGGAACCCGATGCCATTCTTCAGCGAAGCCGAAAGGTCATGCTGGCAAATAGCGTGTGGGCGCGGAAATTGGCGACTCCGCCACTGGTTGGTTCATTGTAATAACTGAATCGGTATTGGAGTTTGCCGGAGACGTTCTCGTTGAACCGGTGCGCCAGCCCCATTTGTGCCGCGTGCATTTTGTATGTAATCCCCACGGGCACAACACTGGCAAAATCCGTTTGGCCATAATTTGCCTCGGAGAACAGGTAGCCGAGGGACAAATCGCTGTATTGATCCAGAACGTAGGTTCCGTTGGCAAGGGCGGTATAGATGTCTCCCCGGTATGGAGCAATGAAGGCAGTGCCATTATTCTCGGTAATGGTTCTGGAGGTTTGATAGGAAAAAGTGGTGTCGAGGAAAAGCCGCCGGCTGGGCAACCACGTCGCCCCGATGGAATAAATCCGGGAGTCGGTCTGGCCCGCAAGGATCGGCCCCCCGGGCGACGCGACGATTCCCAAATTTGGGTCAAAGGCGGTGGCGGTCGTTTCGCGGTATCGAGTGGTTAAATACTGGTAGGACAAACTCGGTTTAAACCAGGTGCAGGGATGCAAAACGAGTTTCACCTCGGCTTCATCGGTCACCAGATCGCGGGATTGGATGAATCCCGGATAACCGTTAACAGGCTGCGGATTTTGGTTGGTCTTATAAAAGCTGTCGTTTTCGTAGCGGCGATAATGGGCGGTCAAGGAAACGCTGCGCCATGGGGAAGTGGTAAAGCCGGTTCGCAGATCGCTCAACTGGCTGGAAAAAGAGGGGTTCTCCTGAAAGTTGCCGCTTGGTTGCAGGTCACTGTCGGTTTGCCCGATGCTTTGCTGCCGCAACCGGCCTTCGGCAAATAAAACGGTGAAAGGGATCCGGGTGTAGCGCAGGGCCAGGGATTCCGTCACGGTACTCTCCTGGTAATCCGAGTTCAACACGGCGGGGTTGACCGCCAGGGTGCCTGGCGCGCTCTCCGTATAGGGAATCTCATTCAGGATGCCGCTGCCAAAGCCGTTCTCGTGCGTCCACTCGCTCTGCACTCCCAGTGAAATCGTCAACTTGTCAAAAGGACCAAGGAGGCCGTTGAGATTAACCACGTGCGATTCCCGTTCCAGCGTGATGCGGGGAACCTGGCTGACAAAACTCAGGACATTGGCGAAAGTAACTGTATCCGCGAATGAGGCGTCGGAATTCAGCTTGCTGTAAAGGTAGCCCGCCGAACCGAAGAGCCAGCCGTTGAACTGTTTTTCAAACCGGATGGTGTTGGCCCCCTGGAAATAGCGGTTGCCCTCGCTGGTGTTATTCGCCACGAGGCTGCGGGCGGCCTGGTTGGTCTGTGTTGTATCAAGGTGATAAAACTCTCCGCGAAACCGCTCCTGGATCGTGACGCCCTTGACCTCGTCATCGAGGTCGAACTTGATGATATGGACCCCCTCCTGGATGTTTTTGCTCGCCGGCGCGATGCTAATAAAGTTGCCGAATTGACCCGCCGCCCCCCAACTTGTAATGGCTTCGTCGCCTTTCCGATAATCATATTCATAGCCCAACACCAGCTGGGGCAGGTGCGGCAGGGTGAGGCCGAAATCCACCCAGGCCTTGCCGATATCCAAGTGCAGATCCCGATTCAGGCTGAGCGCTGTTGGCGTAATGGGCTGAGGACGATAACCGCCCGTATCATCATAATATTTCCGATATTGCTCCCAGCCTGAATGGACAAAGCCGATTTCATTCTTCTCCAGGGACAAGGTGACTTTGTAGTCGTTCAGCAGAGCGTGCCCGGCGATGGAAAATTTTGTCCCGGGAACGCTCCGATCAATCAGCTCGAAATATTCGATGCCTCCGTTTGCGCCGTCTTTTTGCCAATACAACTCGCGAAACTTGTGGCTGTCGCCACTGACACCGGTGGCCCCAGCCAGCAGGGAAACGTCGAGCAGCGTAACATTCGTGGGAGGGGCTTCTTCCCAGATTACGCCTTGGTCAATCCACGCGCGCAGCAAGCCAATTTGTTTCGCGCTGAGCTGGTCGCCCTTGCCGAGCGGCGGCATTTCCATGTCCTCCACCAGGTGGGAGACATAATGAATGAGCGGACTTTTGGCGCTGTTGCCCGGGATGATGTCCGTGCCCTCGTCCCCACCCTTCAATGCATCCGCGCGGTTGTCGAGCCGGAAGTGGCTCTTGGGCTTCTCGGAGCCGTGGCACCGCAGACACGAGGCGTCCAGAATCGGCTTTATATCACGGGCAAAATCAACCTGGTTGGTGGCAGGGGGCGGCAACTTGGATTCATCAATGGCGGGTGCCGAAAGCAGCGGGAAGCACGGAAAAAAGGAGGCGCACAGGCAAGCCCCCCAAAGCTTCAACGCCAGGTTAGGGCCTGACGGGTCACGCCGGCGGAACCATTCTGCTGCGAATTTTTTCCGTTCGCCTTTCAATAGAGGTAGAAAGGTTGGACATTGGAGCCGTGAACTGCGGCATGGCAACCGGCGCTCCAGCAGGTGCCAATACGAACGAAGCCGCTATGATTGACATTCCCGATATAGAGGGTGCCCGGACCACCCTGGCCCGGCACTTGGGCATGACAGCGAAGGCAAAGATTGCCGTCACGTATGGTGAGCATTTTGGGATTAATGGAGCCGTGCGGGTTGTGGCAGACGGTGCAACCCTCGCGGAGCGCCGCGTGTTCGAACGTGACCGGCTTGGTCTGTTCCCGGTGGCATTGGGCGCAGGTGTCGTTCAGGCGCGCCATGGCCAACCCGGTCGGTTTCATGATGTCCATACCATGAGGGTCGTGGCACTGAACACAGTTCATCTTGCCCTCAAGCACCGGGTGATGCTGGGGCAAATGGAATTCCGCCTGGACCTCCAGATGGCAGGCCAGACAGGCTTGAGGCTCCTTGCCCGGGTTGATGATGAACTTTCCCCGTCCGCCGCCTGCCGCCACATGTTTGCTGGCGGGTCCGTGGCATGACTCGCAACCGCCCCGCCCGGCCATGGCCGCATTCTCAATTCGCAGACGGGCATGGGGACTGGAAGGGAACACCCGCGAGATATTGGTGTGACAGTCAAAACACACCTGGTCGCCCACGAAGGTGGCACCTTCGATTTGCAAGGGAACGACCACCGCACGATCCACCGTGGAGCAGGAATTCACCAGTAAGAGCAGTCCCAAGGCACCCGCACTCAAAGCCAATCCGGCCAGAAAGTGCAGGCGCTTGGCGCTTGCCCTGCGCATGCGGAACGCGTTTAGAAAGCCGGCATTCAGAAGGTTCTAGTTTATCAATCGGCCTGTCTGTTCCCCGCAAGGCTTGGCTCCTCTCGACGCATTTCCGTCCGGTCTTGCGTCAAGGGTTTGGAAGCCGGCCCACCCGGTAATAAAGAGTCCCGCCCGGCGCGAAGGGATCGGTGAAATGAGCCGGGCTGCTGCCTGGGATGTTCGTCAACACTGGCACCCAATTGACCAGATTCGAAGATTTCATCACGACGTATGAAAGCCCCGGATTGGCGGTGTAGTCGAACGAGAAGGTGCCGTTTGTGATCTTGGGTGGGGAATTGGAAATGGTCACTGGAACCACGGCGGTGACATTTACCACGGCGGAGGTGCCCGAAACGCCGGCAGCCGTTGCCACGGCGGAGAGCGCGTAAGAACCCGCAGACAGGTTGTTGGCGGTGAAGTTGAAGGGCGCAGCTTGAGCCGAACCAAGCAGGTTGCCATTGGCAAAGAACGCCACGTTGGTAACCGTGCCACTGCTCACCGTGGCATTGGCTTTGATGCCTATATTCGCGGGAGCTGCAAATGTGGCTCCGCTGGCCAGGTTGGTAATGGTAACCGAGGGCGTTGGCGGAGTCACGGCACCAGGGGTGGAACGTATATAGGTGAAGCCGCTGCCAGATACATGAAAGTCAGCCCATGCGGTAAACTCCAGGGCGAGGTAAATGTCCTGGCTCACGATATGAACCACCATTGGTTTATTCTTTATGTAGGCACCAAAGACTCCACCGGGACCAGTGTGCCCGGCACGAATCGTGGCGAAGTTCGTGTAGGTCAACGTCTGATAATCGGCAATCGACCCGAAAGCCCACGTAGTATCCGTTGGGCTGGTGGTACCGTTGTAAAAAGTTTCTCCGGCTGCAAGATTGTATAATGGCATATTATCACCCCGGGCCAATGATACCACTCCGGCCACAAGCACATCTGCGGCCCCAGGAGAAGGCTGAACGTATGTGAAATTAGGGCCAGTCCACACCGTGCTGGCATTGGCCAGGGAAACCGTCATCATCACCATGGCTAAAGCGGCGATCCGGACGATATGAAGTACCGAGAAAAGGCGTATGTTAGTTCTCATTGATGATTCGACGCGCGAGCGAAAAAAATGTTCCCGATTTTTTGCTTTTTTGCGAATTGCCATCGGGCGAGCGCGGCCAATCCTGTACCGCACAACATGAGCGATAGACCGCCCGGTTCCGGTGTCGCAACAATGGTTAGCGTCGGACTTCCGATGCCGGCGCTCGAACGGGCGCTAAAGAGGTAGCTCACCTGATCGTCCGCCGCGAACAAGCGCAGGCTCAGGTCGTCCCCGGCGACAAGATCACTAATCAGACCGGAAGAGAGATTCAGGCTGTAAGTGCTCGTGCCGCTGGTTCCGCCGCCAAAACTGAAGGTTCCCAACCCCTGGTCGGTGGCATTGTTGATGTTATTGTTTAGCAGGCTGTTGTAAGAAATGCCGTCACTCGTGGGGATTCCGCCACTGCCGGTGCCTTCGACCCAGGAATTATCCTGCATCAACGAAACACTGAATTGCCCGGCGGCGACTGGATTGAAAATGGCGTTGCCGTGCGGGGTTGCCGTCAGTTGCAGCGTGATTGACTGGACGGTCCAGGCATCCTGCCCGTACTGCGCGTCCAACGAACTGCGCACGCTGGAAAGGTCAAATTTAATCACGCTCTGAAACGCGCCCTGCGGCAGCCCACCCGCCGCGATCGCCAGCGCGCCCGCAGCGCCAAAGTTGCTCGAACTAAGGCTGCCGTTCGCACCGGGGGTGACAAAGGCATCGGCTATTGGGGTGGTGCTGAACGTTGCCGCTCCGCAAGGCCAGACACAAAGAGCTGCGACAACAATTGTGAGAATCAGCGCGGCTTTTCGAAAGCAACAGATTAATGGAAAGTTATGGCCGTCCGAAGGCATATGCGATACGACACCGCGAATCGGGATATGTTCCCGGAATTCCATCTTTCAAAAAGCTTGGCCGGTTCCGGGGAGCTTGGTAGCACGTTGCAAATCAGCATGTTAGACGAATGTGGAAGCGCTATTTGCGTGTTTTGCTCGCCTCGGGGCAACCAAACTTCGTGATTTTCCAAATCCTGTGGGTGTGTGGCTGCAATTGTTGGCCGGATTAGCGTGGGGTGAAAGCCCTATAGCCCGGTGCGCGTTCGTCAAGGAGGATACGCGCGTTCGAGTTGCCGTGCCGCACGTTGGAAGAGCCGCTTGGACAAGTGCGAAGTAAAACCGTGGCAACCAGAAACACAATGCCGGCAAGTTGGTCTGACGCCGGGTCCCTCGGTTATGGAATGTGAAGTTCTAATTGAAACAGCCCCCGACTCCGTTGGCGTTGATCCAGTGGTGAAGGTGACAGATTTCGCTGCTGGCCGTGGCTGGAGCGATCCCACCCAGAGCAGTGACCGCGCCCATTGGTGTTGCGAGCAATTGGAGGAGGGCCGAATCCTGGGGTTCGAGGACATCCCTTTTGATTTTCCCGAAGCGGACCGCCAATTCCTGCTTCAACAAAGGCAAAGCGACACGCGCGTTCACAAGAACATTTCTTATCGCCCGAAACAGGATGCGCTGCACGGCAACGCATCGGAACGGAAGGAGGACGCCGGGCGTTTGCACGGCATCATGCGGCATTACTCACGGGAGGCGACGGAATTTCTCGCCCGCGTGCTGGCCCCGTACGCGGCCCACTGGTCGCTGGACTATGCCAGTTTCCGGCCGCAGGAGGAACGGGGACGCAAGCTGCCGCTGCACAAACGCAACGACTTGCTGCACGTGGACGCCTTTCCGTCCCGCCCTACGCGCGGCAATCGCATTCTGCGCTGTTTCACGAACATCAATCCCAACCAGCCGCGCATTTGGTTGACGACGGACCAGTTCGCCGAACTGGCCGTGCGGTTCGCGCGCGAGGCTGGGCTGGAGGAAATTGCGCGGAATGGGAATGGCCGCTCCTGGCTGAACGCCCTCAAGCGGGCCATGGGGCTGAAAGCGGCGAATCGCTCCGCGTATGATAAGTTCATGCTCCGCTTTCATGATTACCTGAAGGAGAACGGGCGCTTTCAAGGGTCCTGCCGCAAAATTCAGTTGGCCTTCGCGCCGCAATTCACCTGGGTGTGCTTTACCGACTCCGTTCCGCATGCTGTCATTTCCGGCCAATTTGCGGTGGAACAAACGTTCATTGTTCCCATCAATGCGATGATTCATCCGGAGAAATCTCCGCTGCGGGTGTTGGAACGGTTCGCTGGGCGCTCGCTCACAGCGGACGCAGCGTTGCAGCCGGGTTGATGAGATCTTCCACAATGGCTGGGAGCGCGATCGAGAGTGTGTCGTTCCAGGCGGTCGCACTTTTTCCGCACGACAAAGGGAACCTATTGAACTGAAAGCCTGAAGAATTCCTGCGGTGTAATATTCGTCACCCCTACGGACACGTTGAAGTTTCCACTTCCGTCAAAGGCATTTGTTGCCACCGGGACCCAATTGGTCAACCCTACGGCCACGTTGGCGCTTTCCAGCAGGACAAAGGGTTCATTCGCGACTCCATTAGTGCCCCGAATCGACAGCGTCGCTCCCGACAAACTGACACCCGTGATGCTCGGGGATGCGGGGATGGGCGCTGTCACAATGGACAGGGTCCCATTGGTGGCCAGATTGTTCGTATTCCATGCCAGGCCAAAACCAGGATAACCAGGCCGGGAAGGGCTGATGCTCGCAAACGTTCCGCTATAGCCGCCAACGGCGCTGAACAGGGTAAAGCTGTCTCCAGCGGCAAGCGAATCGGACAAATTCGTCAGTGCCAGCGTTCCACCGTAGACCAAACTTCCGCTGACCGAGAGTTGATCGTTGGTGTGGACGCCTTTGTTTAGCTTCATCAACGTGGTGCCGCCCAAAGTATTGGCACCAGGCACGCCGGTCACAGTCAGAATGCCGACCCTGGAAGTGGAGCCAGGCGCCACGGTCGCGCCATCGACCGTCGCCACCAATCCCGTCACCGCGCCAAAGCCGCTCAAGGTTTGCCCATTCTGCAATGTCAGCACCGGAGTGGGATTTCCATTCGTGTCCGTGTTGCCGCTCAAGTCCAGGGCGGAGCTGGCAGCGGCAAGGTTGATGCCTGCAGTATTTGAAATAGAACCCGCGCCCGGCAAGGCCAGTGTTCCGTTCCCAATCACGGTGTTCCCGGTGTAGAGGTTGTTGCTCGATAGATTCAGCACGCCCAATCCAGTCTTTACGAGTGACCCGCTGCCGGCGATGACGCCCTTGATATTCAAAGCTCCGTCCACGGCCACCACGTCGAACTGGCAGTTTGTGCCGCTGAGCGTGGCCATGAAGCCGGAAATGAGGGTCAAGGTGGAGGTGCTGCCGCTGGCGCTATTGCGCAGGGTCCCGCCTCCGGTAATGGAGAGCTTGTCCATGTTTTCATTATGGCCGTTTAGGTCCAGCACACCGCCGGACAATGCCACCGGCACAGGAGTCGTGAGAGTGTCAGAGTGTATCTGGAAGCTGTTGCTGTCCACCACCAACCCATTGGCTTGAACCGTCAATCCGATGGTGCCCAACCCGATTGCCTGGCCCGAAGATTTATTCAGAGTAACCTGCCCGGCATTGACCATCAATCCGAGATTGTGGGCGCTTGTTCCCGTGCCGGTTATGTTCCATGTACCGGCGCCACTTTTAATAACCAGAGTGTTGCCGGAAATAATGTCACCGTAAGTGCTCAGCGTGTTGGTGATGACGTTCAGGATAACACTTCCCGGCCCAACCGGAACCACAACATTTCCAGCAAGGGCCAATTCGGCGGTGCCGAGAAAGCTGAAATTGCCAGCCCAAATGAAAGAGGCGGGTGTCAAAAACATCCCGGCACCGCTGATGTTATCAATTGCGCCGCCGTTAATGGTTAAGACGCCCTGGCCAGCGGCATTTGGATCTCCAAGATTCAAGACGCCGGAGCCCAGCGTCAAGCCGCCACCGAAGTTATTGCCGACCGGCAGCGTTAACGCGCCATTTCCGGTTTTAGTCAGCAGGAAGTTTAACCCGCCATCAAAAATTGAACCTCCGACGATAAAATTATTCGAGCTGACCGTGAGGGTCGTGTTCGCATTCATCGTTACGCTGCCAGCGCCCGTGTTGAAGTTGTTGGCGGAGCCCCGGTAGGTAAAATTGCCGTTCCAGGTTTCTGGATTCGAAGCCTGCAAGGTGACATCCGACCCGCTGGTATTATCAATCACCGCGCCGGAATTGAGGGTCAACGGCCCGGTGCCAATCGCGGACGCGGCAGCAGTGCCGCCGTTGTTTATGTTCAACTGACCGGCGCTGATAACCGTCCCGCCGCTGTAAGCATTCGTCCCGGTGAGCGTCACAGTCCCACCGCCCAACACTTGCAGGTTGCCAGAGCCGGCGATGCTGCCGGTTCCGGTGATAATGTAGTTCTTGGCGGTGTTATTGGCCGTCACCGCGAGCGGATTAACGATGGTGTTCAAGGTAACCGTAATGGGTGAGGACCCGCTGGCTGTGTCATCGAATATCACCGCATTGCCGTCCACATATTTGGCGGGGTTGCCAAACTGCGTCCAGTTGCTTGTGGTGTTAATATCCCAAATGCCATTGCCTGCCCTCCAGTAGAAGGCCGGATTATACGTCGAACTCGTGACCACGAGGACAATCGTCTTGCTGGCCGTGACATTCGTGACGTAGCCTGAGGCTGATCCCCCGGACAATGTCACCGTCGCACTGTTCGGCACCGTTCCAGAGACGGCGCCGGTGTAGGTAATGAGAGGATAAGTTCCCACGGCGATGGCAGAGCCACCAACATCCACATTGGGTGTGGCCGTGAAAGCGACATTACCCCTGACCTGGACCGGGGCCACCGATACGCTGGGCGAAAGTGCGCCGAATTGAAAACTCATCGTGGGCGTACCCGAGGTGAAAGCGAGCGTCCCGCTGGACCAATACTGCCCCGGGCTCGACTGGATGGTGACCGCGGACGATCCTGTCGATCCATCCAGGGTCACAGGGCCATTGGTCGGAAAGGAGCTCGTCCCGATTGCCAGCGTGCCGTTGCTGACCACGGTGCCGCCGGCATAATTGTTCGCCCCGTTCAAAGTCAGCGTGCCACCACCCGTGAGGTTCAACCCGCCAGTCCCTGTGAGCGCGCCAGATAGCGAAATGTTAAAAGGATTGTTGTTGTTATCCGCGCATTGGAAAGTGATGTTGCCGTTGGTATTACCAAGGGTCATGGGCAAGGATGAGGACCAATTCGCCAGGGCACCCACGGTGCCGCCGGAGAGCATAATGTTAATGGAGGGTGGAACCGCGTTAACGCTGATGCCATTTTTACCAAGATAGAGGCTTCCGCCCGAGTTAACCAAGGTCGCCGAGCCGGCGGTGCCGGAGGGCGCTCCGAAAAGAATTCCGCCCCAGGCGAAGACCACGCCGTTCGTTTGAATCATCACTGCAGTTGATGCGGCAGTCTCACCGGTGTCAAAGAAATCAATCGCGCTGGTCGAACCTGTGAGCGAGGCGCTACCCACCGTCAAAATCCCGCCGTACACGTTGACTGTGCCACTGCTGCTGGCGCCGTCATAGCAGATCGCCAGGGGACGGGCTGCGGTAACCCCAACGTTCACGACGGCTCCGTTGCCGATCGTAAGAGTCCCATTTCCATTATTGCGCCCCACGATGAGCACGTTGCCGTTGGCAGTGAGAGTCGCATTACTTATCGTGAGAATGCCGGTGCTGTAAGTCGTCGAATTGGGAGCTGGCAGTGTCTGGGCATAACCGATGTAGAGGGTGGAGCTTATGGTCGAGGAGCCGTTGGTCATGTACACCGGCGAGAGAACATACATGATTGATGGAGTATTGGTGCCGCCCAAATAGAAGGCGCTGGTAGCGGGGCCCGCCAGACGAACTTGAGTTGTGCCGGGGCCGATATTGCCCACCATGTTCACAATCGATCCGTTGCCGATCGGCCAGTATTGAGCGCCATTGTTGGCTCCGGTTATGTTGCAGCCGAAAGTCACCGCCTTTCCGTCGGCAACCGTCAGAAAATCGCCGGTGACGAGATAAATGGGGTTGCCGGAAAAGGTGTATCCGGAGTTATTGATGGCGAGGTTGGTGACCGCCACCTGGCCGGCATCGATTGAAATTGACCAGGCCCCGTCCGCGCCGCCGAATACAGCGCCATTCAAAGCTGCGGTGGTGCTGGTTTGCGTCCAGGCCACGTCGCCACTTCCGTTGTTCCAAACCGTGTTCCCGCTGGTCGTATCCCAGTTGCCGCTGGCGGGATCAACGATGGCTCCGTTATTGGTATTGCCCGCATCCCAAATCAGTTGCGCTGCCGAAGCACGACTCGTTCCAAAGGTTAAACAAACCATTCCCAGAACGGAAAGAGCCGCAATTCGCAACAACATATGGTTATTCATAGAAGATTAATTTGGCCGTCAGGCGGTACACAGGTGTGGTCACATATTCGTTTATCGGCCGAGGCAGTTCATGGCAAGCATTTTCGAGATCTTTCGGAAAACTGAAGCGGTGGACCGCACGACTGGACAAAGATCTTTGGCGATGATTGGGGTAATCATCGGAGGGCGTACCGCGTAGCGACGGGGAGGTGTTTGGAGGCTACCTTGCCCTGTGAACTGAGCGCGAAAAAATGAAATTCGTATGAACGAAGCGAATGGTCCGATGAATCGAATCAAGGCCGCAGTGGGGCTGGCGCTTTTAGTGACGGTAGCGGGGTGTGTGGGTTACGAAGGCGGCGGTTACGTCGAAGGGGGCTACGGTGGCGCGGTGGTCGCGCCAGTGCCGGTGCCGCCGCCGCCTGATGTGTTTCTTTTCGGTGGCGATTTTGACCGGGGCCACGATGTGCATGAATACAGGCGTCGTGGATACGAAAGTCGTGAACATGAACGCCATGAATATGAGCGCCATGAACATTGGCACTGATGAATTCCGCAGCACACGTTGAAGAAAGAAACTTGAGCTTATGAAATTGCCAAAACAATCGACATATTTTGCATGGCATTTGATCGTCCTGACGCTGGCCGGGGTCGGGAGCATTTTGCCGGGACTTCAGGCCGCGCAGCCGTCCGAAGCGGAAGCGCAACTCAAATCAACGGACACGCAACAACGGACATTTGCGTCGTCGGATGACGCCGTGAAGGCATTGCAGTCGGCTGCCGAAGCCAAAGATCAGGCGGCGATGCGCGAGATTTTCGGCCCGCAGATCAACCAGCTTATGACCGGCGACCAGGTGCAGGACGCAAACAACCGAAAGCGGTTTGCCGAAATCCTCGCGCAGGGTTGCAAACAGGTGAAAGAGGGCGAGGACAAAATCGTGCTGGAGGTGGGCACGAACGATTGGCCGATGCCGATTCCCCTGGTGAAAACGGACGGGCAATGGCGTTTCGACACGGCGGCGGGCAAGGAGGAAATCATCGACCGGCACATTGGGAAGGACGAACTCCACGCCATCGGCGTTTGCCGGGCTTACGTGGACGCACAACGGCAATACGCCGGCATGAATCCGAACTCGGCCAGGGAAACCCGGTACGCGCGGAAATTCAAGAGCTCGCCCGGAAAGAAGGACGGCCTTTACTGGCCGACGACGGAGAGCGAACCGTCCAGCCCGTTCGGTGCTTTAGTGGCGGAGGCGCATGCCGAGGGTTACACCAGCCATCCGGCAGGCACGGGTCCGCACCCGTTTCACGGCTATTACTTCCGAATTCTGACGCGACAAGGCAAGGACGCGCCCGGCGGGAAAATGGATTACATGAGCCACGGCGAACTGTCGCGTGGCTTCGCGTTGGTGGCTTATCCCGTCGATTGGGGACACTCGGGCATCATGACCTTCATCGTTAACCAGGACGGCAAAGTCTTTCAGCGGAATCTCGGTGAAGACACTGTTCGGATTGCGGGAGCGATGAAGGAATACAATCCGGACGGCAATTGGACGCCGGTCCAGGACAAGGGAGTGGTGAGCGCGGTGTCGCAGCGGTGAGTTCCATTAATCTTACCCGTTCAAACCCGGTTGGAACCCGTCACGCTTTGCGTGGTCGGCGTTACCGCGCTGGCGGCGCGATCAATCCAGGAGCGCATGCCACCGTCGTTCGGCCTTGACCAATTCGGGTCCGGTGACGAGCGGATGCAAAGCCCGCTGATGCCAGCCGAAGGCCTTCACTTTATCGTCGCGAGCTTCCTGTTCCTCTTCGGCGCCGGCTTGCAACGCCTCGATTAACTCTTTGATCGCCTCACCGGCGGGAGAAGCATCAATGGCCGAGCCAATGATCAACCCGGACCAGCGCAGCACCTTCTTGAAGCCCCTGAGAGTCGGCCAGAAGCTGTACTTGCGTTTGGCCTTGTCATGCGCGTCGAGCTTAAGCCGGGCCTGCTCGCCACCGAGGCCCATATAGGTGAGTTCCTGGTCGGTCAGCGCGCGAAGTTTGGCCAATAATTCATCGAATCGCGCTTCCACTTCCTTCCAGGCGGCGCGATAGGCGTCCAGCTTCGGATCGGCAACCAGATGGTTGGCCGGCGCATGCACAATGCTGTAAAGCCATTCGCGCAGTTCTTCCACGAACTTAATCAGGTCCTCTTTCTCATTCATCCGAGCGTCTTTCCCGCTGCTGGCAATCCTTCCAGCTTGACGCGCCGTCTCATCGGCTAGGCGTTATGCCGGCCAGAGTATTGCTCAAATGGAAGTTGTCAACACGCTTCCAGGGCGATGGAGGAATACGAATCCGGATGGCGGACGAACGCCGGCTGGGAATAACAAAGAACCTTCCCGGCTGCCGCTCAGGAACCCTTCGTCAGGGCTCCCGACACAACCGGGCAAAATTCACCATCGCCAAGGCACGGTATCAGCAGGAATTCGGCGAATAGACCGCTCGGATTGCGGAGGCGATGAAGGAATACAATCCGGACAGCGATGGGCGCCGGTCCAAGAGAAAGGAGTGGTAGGAGCCATGTCGAAGGGGTTGAGGTATGGGACGTCTAAAAAGGTGCGGCTGATTTGAGTTAAAGAGTTAGCTATCGATGGAAAATGTGATTATGTACTTGTCCGGGGTTGACCCAATTACGGAATCTTAGGTAACTGCCGCCTAGCGATTAAAGGACGCCCGAGCAGTTTGAGCCCGTCAAGCTTTGAGATCAGATCTTCAATTGATCCGTTGTATCCTACTGTAGCAAAAGCAAATCCTCGATTTTTGTTTCCGTGGGCAATCCCTCTTGGAACTTGTAGAGATATGACTTCAAACTTATTTGAGAGGAGTTCGATTAAGTCCTCGCGCTCGACAGAATAGTGTATGTTTCCTAAATAGATCTGATGCGAAGCCGTCGAAGGCACGTCATCCACAACAGTTGCCGGCGTTTGATTCGCAACCGTGGGCCTAATTGCTATTGGAGGAGGGATTAAAGCTTTGTGCGGTAAACCGGCTTCAGACAAAGCGAGAGGAGTTGGAACGGGTGTCACCACTTCCCACGATTTTACCTCCCGCTTCGGTATGCGGAGTCGTCGAGATTCATGGTTGGCTTTGGCGGGAGTTAACACCCGGCGAATCAAGCCCTTATTTACCAACGGAGTTAGAATTTCTCTCACCTCGTCCGTGTCCACAATGCCGAGTCTGTCAACTACGTCCTGGGTCGAAAACCGTTTGCCACCAAAGCCGAGCGCGAGCACAGCTGTGTGATTTTCCGGCAACTTGTGCGCTTCGTAGTTGCTGAGCCAAAGTTTTATAGCGGGATCATAGAGTGATTTGCTGTACAAAATAACGGTAAACCCCGTCGTTTCGTTTTCAAACGCAGGCTCGGCCAGCGAACTCGAACGCATTACGTCGTAAATGCGACGAATTCCCTCGCCCATTTCTCTTATGAAACCAACTTCGCGCAGCACGCGAGCGATGTACGGATTCCGAGACTCGTGGACGCCCTTTCGTTCCTGAATGTCAGCCAATGAAATTGTGGAGAGTAGCATTCCCGGGCTGAGAATCTCCATGCGGTCTTGAAACACCGAGATCTCAATGCCCCGGCCTTCGATGGCATAATTTCGATGCACGATTGCGTTAATTAACGCTTCACGACACGCGATCTGAGGATACAGAAGGCTCTGCTCAAATCGTGCTCTGTCAGTAACAACTGTGTGCTGGCTGAGAGCAACAGTCAGACGCTCCCAGGCTCGGTCGATCAATTTGATGATGCCTTCCGCTACTGAGTCATCCTTTACGACATTGTAGCTCTCGCCGCTTCTTGGCTCTGTACCTCGATACGTAAGAATACGAACCTGGCAGCGAGGATGCCATTTGCGGATGTCTTTGCCAAAGAGCATCACCGCGGCCCGTTTCAGTCGCAGCCCGGCCACGGTGAACTCCGCCAATTCCAGATATTGAAGGCATTTTTCGGGGCTAATTCCATACGCAATTTGGCCAGCAACACTTTGAATTAAATCCAAGTCCAAATCGTTTAAAGTCGCACCTTCTTCAATTTCCCGATCCCAGCGTCTCGATTTATCTTCAAGTCGCTTTGCCGTTATGGTCTCCGAGCTTTCCGGGATAGAATCACGGTCAATCCTACGAAGGCACCGACCGTCTGCCGTCAGGTAAATAAAATCCAATCCTTTTGGCACACTAAAATAAAGAACCCGAACGCCATCAATATCGATCTTGGCCTTGCGCGGAGCTGGCAACGGTGTGTCCTTGTGAACGTGTGTTTCCGGCACCCGCAGCAAATCTTCGAGTTGCTTTTCGCCGAAGTCCACGCCCGAAAGGGAGCCATCGTCCTCCACTCCGACAAGCAACTCCCCGCCGTCTGAATTGGCGAAAGCTACCAGCGTTTGAGAAATGTCACGAGCAATGTCTTTGAAATCGCGATTGGTCTTTGCGCCGGGCGCTCCTTGTCTCGCACTCTTGAATTCGCGGTATAGACTTTCGCCCACTCGAATAGCAAGTCGAATTCTTTCTTCAAGATCAAGAGATTCACTCATTTTTCGTTCCTGGATTGATAATCTATTCCGGCCAGCTTGGGAGTCTCGTAAGCCGGCTTGACAGTCAAGTTGCTGCTGACAAAAAACGGCATAATCGAACTCCAGTGACACAATAGGATAGTATAGTCGGCCAGTCGGTTGGCAAGTAAATCCGCACCGGCGCGGAGCGCCGGAACGACCAATGTCCAAAGCCGGGGCGGAAGCCAGAAGCTGATTGGCCGCAAAAGAGCACAAAAGGCGCAAATCGAAGAGGAATACCAATTCAACAGGAGCACACGGAGGCAACGGAGGAAAGAACTCTGTTCTCTCAGTTATCTCCTGTTCAAAGTCTTTGCTCGCCAGAAACCCGTGTTTGCAAGTGCCGTGGTCAAAGCGGCGCTGCCCGCCGCACTCCACGACGCTGGCGCGATGAGCGGGGGCGCATGGAGCATCGCCGGATTCGGCGTGGGAGCAGCGGCGTTCTGTCGCCATTACAGGCATTGGGCGTTTCAGGCATTGGACGTTTTTTGACTTTGAACCCGGGCGTCACCCGGGGACTCCCGTCTTCGCCAGGCTGCGACGCGGCAAGCGCTTTGCCCCGGGCTGGTGTGGCTCGGGCCTTTGGCCCTGAGGGAGGTTCTTCTTTGCGTCTTTGCGCCTCCGCGCTTTTGCGTTTAAGAGAGGGGTGGCCAATGGCCGGGAACGAAATAATCCGCCATCGTTCGAAAGCCGGAAAATGACCGTTGACAGCGGGGCGGGACGTCCTTAGTTTTTGCCTGCAAATACTGCTGTGTTTGCCCCGAATGTGTCATTCGGGGATTTTTATTGCCGCGGCAGAATTCGGAGCGCGGCGGTTAAGGAAAGAAAAGAGGACGCGCCCAAAGTCGGGTCGCAGTCCGGTTGATAACTATGGCCAATACTATTTTAGTGGGCGCCCAGTGGGGCGACGAGGGCAAGGGCAAGATCATCGACGTGTTGACGGAGTCGGCGGACATCGTGGTCCGCACGCAGGGCGGGAATAACGCCGGCCATACGGTGCTGATCGGGAAGACGAAGTATGTGCTGCACCTGATTCCGTCGGGGATTTTGCGGCCGGGCAAGAAGTGCGTGATCGGCAACGGGGTGGTAATCGATCCCATTGGGTTGATCGAGGAACTGGACGGGTTGCGCAAGATGAAGGTGAAGGTGAACGGGAACCTGTTCATCAGCGAAACGGCGCACCTGGTGCTGCCGTATCATCGCGAGCTGGACGAGCAGCGCGAGATTCTCAAGGGCAAACACAAGATCGGCACGACCAAGCGCGGGATCGGCCCGGCTTACGGCGACAAGGCGGCGCGGACGGGGTTGCGGATGATCGATTTGATCAATCCGGAACGGTTCGAGCGGCTGCTCAAGATGCGCATCAAGGAGAACAACGAGGTGCTCAAGGCGTTCGGGGCGAAGCCGCTTTCGTTTAATCGCGTGTTTGCGGAGTATCGCGCGGCGGGCGACCGGTTGAAGCCATTCGTCACGAACACGGTGGTGATGCTGGACCGGGAGGGCCGGAACGGGGCGAATATTTTGTTCGAGGGCGCGCAGGGAACTTTCCTGGACATTGATCACGGGACGTATCCGTTTGTGACGTCGTCGAACACGACGGCGGGCGGCGCCTGCACGGGGTCGGGGGTGGCGCCGCACCGGATGGACCGCGTGGTGGGGGTGATGAAGGCTTATACTACACGCGTAGGCGAAGGGCCGTTGCCGACGGAGAACGCGGAGATCGCGGACATGTTGCACGCGATGGGGCGGGAGTTCGGCGCGACGACGGGCCGGCCGCGGCGTTGCGGGTGGTTCGATTCGGTGGCGACGCGGCACGCAACGATGGTCAACGGCATCGACGAATTGGCGGTGACGAACCTGGACGGATTGGACACGGTGGAGACGATCAAGGTGTGCATCGGCTACCGGATCGGGATGAACCGCTATGATTATGTGCCGAATGACATCGAGGCGTTTGGCAAGTGCGTGCCGATTTACGCGGAATTCCCCGGTTGGCTGCGCGAGACGCATAACGCGCGCCGCTGGAAGGATTTGCCGGCCAGGGCGCGTTCGTATCTGAAAGCGATTGCTGAGCTAAGCGGAGCAAAACTGACCATCGCGTCCGTGGGCCCGTCGAGGGAGCAAACGATTTTCCTGTGAGGCACGTTTTGGAATACGAACCGCGAGAAACTTCGCGCGTGGCGAACGGGAAAGCATGGAGTCCCGGCTTTAGCCGGCAGAAGCGCCGCCATACCCAGGCGCGGGAGAGTTTCTCCTGCTTGTCGTATGTGCGCGCGTCTTGCCGACTAAAGCCGGGACTCCATACATTGCCGCGCGGCGGAACTTTGGACTCGGGATTTGGCGCACTCTGCATTTCTCAATGACTCCCCTGCCCCATCTTTCCGCCGAGGCCATGGCATCGTTGCCGCGGCACGTAGCCATCATCATGGATGGCAACGGGCGCTGGGCGAAGCAGCGGCATCTGCCGCGCGTGGAGGGGCATCGCGTGGGCGCGGAGTCGGTGCGGGCGGTGATTCGGACGGCGGGCGAGTTGGGAATCAAGTATCTCACACTGTATGCGTTCTCGGTGGAGAATTGGAACCGGCCCAAGGACGAGGTGGATGCGCTGATGAAATACCTGGCGCATTACATGAAGACGGAGTTCGCGGAATTGAACCGCAACAACGTGCGGTTGGAGGTGATTGGGCAGATTCATCGCTTGCCGGAGTTCGTGCAAAAGCAGTTGCAGAAGACGCAGGAGGCGCTGTCGAAAAACAACGGGCTGACGTTGATCATGGCGCTGAGCTACGGCGGCCGCACGGAAATCGTGGACGCGGTGCGGAGCGTTGCCATGAAGGTGAAAAAAGGGGAACTGGAGCCGGCGGAGATCACGGAACAAGTCGTGGCCGACAATCTTTACACGCGAAAATGGCCGGACCCGGATGTGTTGATTCGCACGAGCGGGGAGATGCGGGTGAGCAATTTTCTTTTGTGGCAGATTTCGTATGCCGAACTTGTCGTGACGCCGACGTTGTGGCCGGACTTCCGAAAGCCGCAGTTTTACGAGGCGCTGGAGGAGTATAACCGGCGGCATCGGAGGTTTGGGGGATTGTGAGGCAGCGCAACTTCTTCCGGCGGCTTGAGGTTTACTTGCCATCCGCCAACCCGAATGTTAAGATTTGCACATGTCTCGCTCACTGACAGAATTGGCTGAAGAGGCGTTGGCCCTGCCGTCAGAATCAAGGGCTTATTTGGCGGAAAAACTCCTCGAAACATTGGATTTTGAAGAGGATTTTGCTGTTAGTGAAGCTTGGCGCAAGGAAATCAAGCAGCGTTGCCGGGAGTTGGATGAGGCAAAGGATCAAATTATTCCCGCCGAAACTGCAATTGCCGAAGTGCGTCATTCTCTGGCTTGAAATCCATCGGGTTTCATCGAACGGCACTGGCTGAGTTCAAAGAAGCCGCTCGTTACTATGACAGGCAACAAAGAGGCTTGGGACTTAGGTTCGTTGCGGCTGTAGAAGGAGCGTTGGTGCGAATCAAGGACGACCCGCTGAAGTTTCGTCTGGTTGACTCGGATGTGCGCAAGTGCCGCGTAACGCGCTTTCCGTATGGTGTAATCTTCCGAGAACGAGAAGGGCATATCCAGGTGATTGCAGTGATGCATTTGCATCGCGACCCGAATTACTGGAAAGGCCGGGTTTAGGTTGCTCTCGGCTCGACACCCGCCTTTGGATGGGTAATCTCTCCGCGCGTATGCCAGATGAAAATGCTCCGAGCAAACCCGCGCTGTCGAAGAAACAAGTGTTCGCGCGGCGGCTGTTCAGCTTTGTCCTGTTGTGGACGATCATTCTCAGCGCGTTGTTTTCCGGTAACGCGCTGATTTCAAATTATGTTTTCCTCCTCATCATGGTCCTGTTGTCAGCGGCGGGGCTGGCGGAATTTTACGGGATGGCGCGAAAACGGGGGTTGGTTTGTTTCCAATATTGCGGCATCGCCGGCGGCGTGTTGCTGATGGTCGGCACCTTTTATCATTTGATCGGAAAGCTGGGCATCGCGAATTCGCCGGCGCGGGTGAACGATTTCGAAACGAGCTTTCTTATTCTGTTCGTGCTCGGGTTGTGCCTGCGGCAGTTTTTGGCCCGCGACATCAGCAATGGGATGATCGCCATCTCTGTCACGTTGTTCGGGCTGATGTATGTGCCCTGGCTGTTGAATTTCATTCAGAAGATCAATTTTTTCCGAAACGTCGATGGCCACTACTACCTGCTTTATTTTGTGTTGATCACCAAGTTTAGCGATACCGGGGCCTATGTGGTCGGCTCACTAATTGGGCGGCACAAAATGATCCCGCGCATCAGCCCGGGAAAAACGTGGGAGGGATTTGGCGGGGCAATTTTTGCCTCGACGCTGGCCAGCGTGCTGTTTGTGCATTTCGCGCAGTCGAAGATGCCGGCGATGAACCTGGTTCACGCGGTGATTTTAGGCGTGGTCTTGAGCAGCGCGGCGGTAGTGGGTGATTTGATTGAATCGTTGTTCAAACGCGAAGCGGGCGTGAAGGATTCGGGGCATTTCTTTCCGGGCATCGGCGGGATACTGGACTTGCTCGACAGCCTGTTGTTTAATGCGCCAATCATGTATCTCTACTTGCGGCATGTATTGCGAACGCCATAGGACAGGCGAAATTCCATGAAGAATGTCGTTCTATTGGGCAGCACGGGTTCAATCGGCACCAGCACGATCAAGGTGGCGGAGGATTTGCCTGATCGCATTCGATTGCTGGGGCTGGCGGCGGGAAATAATCTCGATTTGTTGCTGGCGCAGACACGCAAACACCAACCGGCGGCCATTTCATTGACTGATCCCGCGAAGGCCAGGAGCGCGCGGGACGCGCTCGGCACGGCGACGGAGGTTTTCTGCGGCGCGGAAGGGCTCGTGAAACTGGCGACGCTGCCGGCGGCGGACATTGTGCTGATTGCGATCGTGGGCACCGCCGGTTTGCAACCGGCACTGGCGGCGATTCGCGCGGGCAAGGACATCGCCATTGCCTCGAAGGAAATCCTGGTAATGGCGGGTGAGACAGTGATGGAAGAAGCGCGCAAACACGGCGTGCGCGTGCTGGCGGTGGACAGCGAACATTCGGCCATCTTTCAATGTCTCGAAGACAAACCCGCGAGTTCGGTGCGAAATCTTTGGCTGACGGCTTCGGGAGGGCCGTTTCGAAACACGCCCAGGGAGGAGTTCCCGAACATCACGGTCGAACGCGCGCTCAAGCACCCGTCGTGGGTGATGGGCAAAAAGATCACGATTGATTCGGCCACCCTCTTCAACAAGGGATTGGAGATGATTGAAGCGCGGTGGTTGTTCGATATTGAGATGGCCCGGGTGAAGGTGGTTGTGCATCCACAAAGCGTGGTGCATTCGATGGTTGAGTTCGTGGATGGCTCGATAATTGCTCAACTTTCGACGCCTGACATGTGTTTACCGATCCAATATGCCTTGACCCATCCCGAGCGCGTCGAGAGCGACCGCGTGCAAACAAACCTCGCAAAATTGGGCAGTTTGACCTTTGAAGAGCCTGATTTGGAACGGTTTCCGTCGCTCGGCCTCGCCCGGCGGGCGGGAGAGATAGGCGGCACGCTGCCAGCGGTGCTGAACGCCGCGAACGAAGTTGCTGTCGATGCCTTCGTGAATCGGAAGATCAGTTTTTTGCAAATCAGCGAAACCGTGGCGCGGGTGATTGGCGCGCACAAAGTTGTAAATCATCCCAGTTTGGAAGAGATTTTGGCAGCGGATGCCTGGGCGCGAGTTGAGGCTGCGCAATAGTAATCCGGGGATGGAAAATATTAGAGCCAGGGCCAGTGTTCGATGGTTGCCAGAAAACGTTTTGACGATTAGATTGCGTGGCGTTTCAGTTCATTTAATACACTAATTTAATGCCAATTTTTAAGATCCTATACATCGTGGCAGCGGTCGTGTTCCTGTTCGGGGCGGCCGTTTTCGTTCATGAATTCGGCCACTTCTGGGTGGCGCGCAAGCGTGGTCTGAAAGTGGAAGCCTTCGCCATCGGCTTCGGACCAAAGATTTTCGGCTGGACGCGGGACGGGATTGATTATTCCTGGCGCTGGATACCCGCCGGGGGCTACGTCAAGTTGCCGCAGATGCTCACTTCCGAGGCGCTGGAAGGTGAGAGCGCAAATGCGGCCGAGAAACTCCCGCCGGTGTCGCCGTTGTCCAAGATCCTGGTGGCACTGGCCGGCCCGGTGATGAATGTGATCTTTGCGTTCGTGATTGGAACGATCATTTATTTTGTGGGGCTGCCCGTGACGGTCAATCCGTCGATCATCGGCCATGTGGAGCCTGATTCGCCCGAAGCCAAATTGGGCATCGTGGAAGGCGACATCATCACAAAAGTGGATGGCAAAAAGGTGACCTCGTGGGAAGACGTCAACATGACAACGGCATTGGCGCGAAGCAAAACCATCCCCGTGGAAATCGAGCATCAAGGTGAAAAGAAGACGTATCAGTTGGGAACCATGACCAGCGAAGCTTTGGGGCTGAAGATGCTTAACCTGGATCCCCGTGACCATCCCGTCATCACGGAAATCCTCTCCGGCCGGCCCGCTGAAAAAGCCGGGTTGAAGGAAGGTGACGAGATCGTTTCAGTGGCGAAGGTCCCGGCGCTGGGGACGCAGCATTTCATAAAGATGATCCAGAGCCGCCCTTCAGAGCCCACCGAGATCGTTGTCAAGCGAGGCGAGCAGCGGCTGGCGATCAACATCACTCCGAGTTGCAATCCCAAGACCAAAAAGGGAGAGATTGGCGCCGGGTTGACCGATAGCGCGGCCATCGTTTATCGGGTGAAGCGCCCTGGGCCGACCCCGTGGACGCAGGTTTCCGAAGTAGTAGAAAAAACGGTGAACACCTTTAGCGCGCTCATCCATACCCGGGAAACCGGCGTGAAACCGAAGGATTTTTCGGGGCCGGTCGGAATTCTGGGCATCCTGGCATCGCAGGTGGCAATCGATTATCGGCTGGCCTTGAGCTTCCTGGTGTTGCTCAACGTCAATCTCGCCATGATTAACTTGTTGCCGTTGCCGGTGCTGGACGGCGGGCACATCGCCATGTCGATCCTCGAATGGATTCGGCGGCGGCCACTAAATGTGAAGTTCGTTGAGTATGCCACCACGGTGTTCGCGGTCTTGTTGATTTCGTTCATGCTCTACGTCACATTTTTTGATATCAAACGCATGCCGTTGCTCAGGTCGCTGTTCAAACGCGAGGTGCAGATCGAGCAACAAGACAAACCCACTGACGCTTCCCCCGCCCCAGCGGCTCCAACTCCGGCTCCGGCACCCAGTCACCCTTGATGAGTTACTGCGACTCCCCCTATCTCCATCATCGTCGTAAAACGCGCGAAGTGGTCGTGGGCGACCCCGCTCGCGGCGGTGTCATTATCGGCGGCGGCCACCCCGTGGTTGTGCAGTCGATGATCACTTGCGACACGATGGACACCGCGGCGAGCGTGCAGCAAACGCTCGACCTCGTTGCGGTTGGTTGCCAGATCGTGCGTATTACCGCACCGACGGTGAAGGACGCGGCGAACTTGAAGAACATCGTCGCGGACCTGCGCGCGCGTGGCTGCCAGGTGCCGATCGTGGCGGACATTCACTTCAAGCCCGAGGCCGCCATGGAAGCCGCCAAGTGGGTGGAGATGGTGCGCGTGAATCCGGGCAATTACGCCGATTCCAAAAAATTCGCGATCAAGGAATACACCGACGAACAATATGCCGCCGAGTTGAAGCGGATCGAGGAAAAGTTCACGCCGCTGGTAAAGTTATGCCAACAATTGGGCCGCGCAATGCGCATCGGCACCAACCATGGCTCGCTGAGCGACCGCATCATGAATCGTTTTGGCGACACACCGCTGGGGATGGTGGAGAGCGCGCTGGAGTTCGCCCGGATCGCCCGCGCGAACAACTTCCACAATTTCAAGTTCTCGATGAAGTCGAGCAATCCCAAGGTGATGATCGAATGCTATCGCCTGCTCGTGGCGCGGCTGGCGGAGCTCGGGCCGGACTGGAATTATCCGATTCACCTGGGCGTGACCGAGGCGGGCGAAGGCGAGGATGGCCGCATCAAGAGTGCCATCGGCATTGGATCGCTCCTGTGCGACGGGTTGGGAGACACCATTCGAGTTTCGCTGACGGAAGATTCGCCCAATGAAATCGCGGTGTGCCGGGATTTGCTGGCGCAGGTGCCGAGGCTGACAATTGACCGCGAAGCCGCAAAGGACGCGAAATCCGAAACCAGTCAGAGCTTCCTTGCATCGGCTGCTCCATGGCCGTTTGATCCGTTTGCTTTTTCCCGGCGGCCGACGCCGGAGATTGATCTCGAAGGCGGGGTAAAATGCGGCGGCGAACAGACGGTGCGAGTGATCGTGACGCGGGCGACCTGGGACAAAGTGGCGCCCAAAATCCGGCCCAAGGACGATGTCAAACCCGAGGGCATTTACGAGGATCTGAACGTTTACGAGATCGATCCGACGAGGGATTTCGAAATCAACTGCAAGACCCAGTTGGTGACCGTAAAGGATGGAGTTGAACTGCCTGTCATTACGGCGTTCCGCTTGTTGGCGGCGCGGTTGAAGCGCCTTGGCTGCAACAATCCCATTTTGCTGAAAGATTGCCTTGGTTTTACGCCGACGCCTTTGGAACCGAAGATTGCGTTATTGCGCGCGTCGGTGGTGATTGGCTCGTTGCTGGCGGACGGCATCGGGGACGCGATCTTGGTTCGGGGCGAAGCGGGTGGCGGGCAATCCTTGCGTCTGGCCTACAACATTTTGCAAGCGGCGGGCTGCCGATCCTTCAAGACCGATTACGTAGCGTGCCCATCCTGCGGGCGGACGTTGTTCAATCTGCAAACGGTCACCGCGCGAATCAAGGCGCGCACGGACCATTTGAAGGGAGTCAAAATTGCCATCATGGGCTGCATCGTGAATGGCCCCGGCGAGATGGCGGACGCGGATTTTGGTTACGTCGGCGGCGCGCCGGGGAAGATCAATCTTTATGTCGGCAAGCAGGCGATCAAATTCAATATTCCCGAGGCCGAAGCGGTGGACCGGTTGGTGGATCTGATCAAAGAACACAGCAAGTGGGTTGAGCCGGAAGCAGCCTGAGCCTTCGGTTCGTCTTTTCTCTTCCTCCATCTGTGGCCGTTTTCGAATCTGCGAGGGGACACTGCAATTTTACTTTGCGACGCTCGGGGGAAATGCGGTAACCGGGCTCATGCCGTTCATCAATCCCGGATTCGTTGACCTTAACGAGTCCGGAGAATACTTACCGAGAATGGTCTTCCTCGTGCCGGCACTCTTTTCCCTGCCGCTTTTGGGCATATCCTGGCATTTCAACAAGCAGGCGCAGGCAATCCGGCGGGAATTGGAGAAACCTTTACACGCCGCGGAAACTCCAGCTCCAGGGAAATTGGCGTGGATTGTCTGTGGGATTGTGATCTTCCTCGTGTTGCTCGCATTCCTGTGGTGATTCCAACATTGGCAATGGCGCGTTCGGCAAAATGACAACTGCGACAGCAGAGGTGCCGCACCTTCGAGTTAGTGTGTCACTAAACTTGAATTGCCGCAGCCGTTGGGTTAAAAGTGAACATGTACTTAACCAGAAAGCTTCGGGTGGGTGCGTGGGGATTTTTCCTCGCTGCCACTTGGTTTCTGGCAAATACTTCTTCCACTGCCGCCGCTGATGCGGACGATGGCCGAAAGCTTCTTCTAAAGGGGAACTATGCTGAATGTATCCGCCAGGGTGAACAAGCCCTCAAAGAATCGCCCTGGGACCAGCAATGGCCAGCCGTGCTGGCGCAGGCGCAGCTTGCCGTTGGCCGCTACCCGGAGGCGCTGAAGAACATCGATCGGGCGCTGGAGCACTCCCGCTCCGGTTTGTGGCTGCACCTCATCGCGTACGACGTCTTCAACGCCAATGGCCAGACCAACCGCGCGGCGGAAATGCTGGATGAACTCAACCAACTCGCCGGTTCGCGCGGCCGTTATGTCCGCGAACCGCTTGACCTCGTCGCCCTCGGCAAAGCGGCGCTGTTGATGAACCTCGATCCCAAGTTGGTGCTGGAGAATTTCTTCGACCAAGCCAGGCGCCTCGACCCAAACTGCCGCGAAGCCTGGCTGGCGAGCGGCGAATTGGCGCTGGACAAACACGACTACGCGCTCGCGTCCAAGGATTTCAATGACGCGCTCAAGCATTTTCCGGACGATCCCGACGCTGAATTCGGCCTGGCCCGCGCATACGAAAACAGCGACATCACGCAGATGACCAAGTGGCTGTCCACGGTCCTTGCTTTCAACACCAATCATGTCGGCAGCATGCTGATGTTGGCCGACGATTTGGTGGACGCGGAGGAATACGACGAGGCAGACAAAATGCTTGATCGGACGTTGAAGGTAAATCCGTGGCAGCCCGAAGCCTGGGCGTACCGCGCAGTGATTGCTCACCTGCGCAACGACACCAACACCGAAGCTTCGGCCCGGCAGACGGCCCTGAAATACTGGAGCACCAACCCGCGCGTGGACCATCTGATCGGCAGGAAGCTGTCGCAGAAGTACCGTTTTCTGGAAGGCTCGCGTTATCAACAGCAGGCGTTGAAGTTCGATCCGAACTTTCTCCCGGCGCGCATTCAACTGGCTCAGGATCTGTTGAGGCTCGGCGACGAAAAGGAAGGCTGGCAACTCGCCGAGGAAGTGCATCAGCACGATGGGTATGATGTGACGGCTTACAATCTGACGGGCCTGCGCTCGGTCATCAGTAAATTTCAAACACTCTCCAACCAGGATTTCATTGTTCGCATGGCGCCGCGTGAAGCAGCGCTTTACGGCGACAGTGCGCTGGCGCTTTTGGAACGGGCGAAGGATGTCTTGACGAAAAAGTACGGCTTCCAGCTTGAGCAGCCGACGATCGTGGAGATTTTCCCCGAGCAGAAGGATTTCGGCGTTCGCACGTTTGGCGTGCCGCACAATCCTGGTTACCTGGGAGTTTGTTTCGGGCACGTCGTCACCGCCAACAGCCCGGCGGCCCAGACAAGCCATCATGAAGCGAATTGGGAAGCCGTGCTCTGGCATGAGTTTTGTCATGTGATTACCCTGGGCATAACCCGCAATAAGATGCCGCGCTGGCTCAGCGAAGGCATTTCGGTTTATGAGGAACGGCAGGCGAATCCGACGTGGGGCCAGACGATGACTCCCCGCTATCGCGAAATGATCCTGGGCGACGCGTTCAAGCCAATCAGTGAACTCAGCGCCGCCTTCATGACCCCGAAGACCCCGCTCGACGTCCAATTCGCCTATTTCGAGTCAGAACTCGTGGTCGAATACCTGGTGCAAACCTACGGCTTGGAAGCGCTCAAACAAATCCTGGTCGATTTGGGCCAGGGTTTATACATCAACGAAGCCATCGCCCGGCATACCGCTCCAATGGACAAAATCGAGCGGGAATTTGTGGCGTTCGCGCGACAACGGGCGAAGAATCTCGCCCCTGGTTTGGATTGGACCCGACCGCCCGACGCGAGCGATGATTTCGATGCCAACCTGGATGCCGCCGCCACGAACGTGCTGGACGTTGTGAAACGTCTCCTCGTCAAGCATGGCGACTCGAACGCTGTTCCCGCGCAACCAGCTGCCGCAACTCCCCTGGCCCCGGTCATCCGAACTGGTTCCTCAAATTATTGGGACCTTTTGGAACAAACCAAGGCTGCGCTTTCCGAGAAAAAATGGGCTGAAGCCAAGGCGCCGGCGCAGAAACTGGTGGACCTTTTTCCCACGCAGATCGGTTCGGACAGCGCGTACTCGCTGTTGGCGGCCGCCCATCGGGGCTTGAACGAAACCAACGAGGAACGCGCCGTGTTAATCCGGCAAGCCGCGCTCGAAGATGACGCCGTGGATGCCTATTCGCGCGTGATGGAACTGGACGAGGCCGTGGCCGATTGGCAGGGTGTGAGCGAGAATGCGGAACGTTATCTGGCGGTCAATCCACTGGTGCCGCAACCTTACCGCCACCTGGCGCGCGCGAGCGAGGAACTCGGAAACACCGATGCGGCCGTCCGCAGTTATCGGCGGCTGCTGTTGCTGGATCCGCCGGACGTGGCCGAGGCGCATTACCGGTTGGCGCGGCTGCTCCGGAAACAAGGCAATTTGAAAGAAGCTAAACGGCAGGTGCTCCAGGCGTTGGAAGAAGCGCCGCGATTCCGGGATGCGCAGCATCTGCTCCTGGAATTGGAGGACGGCGAAAAAACCACCAGCAATAATCAGTCAACGAGATTGGCCGGGGCGACGGGTTTCGAATGATGCCATGACGAATTCAAACAACGACGCAACCTGTGGCAGCGGGCGTGAGGAGGCGCCAGTCTCTTCGAGGGAAAGGCCAGAGCCTCCTCACGTCGGCTGCTACCATTCGGGGAAAGCCTCGCGCAAGCTCCTGATCCTGGGAGCCGCTGCCGTGCTGGTGGCAGGCTTTTGCGGCGCGCAAGGCTGGCGTATGCGCAACCATTCGCAAAACGGAATTATCTATACCGAAGGCGGCGATGCCGTGGACGAGAACACTGTCCAAACTGCCCGCGAGATCGCGAGCCACAGCACGGGCACGCCGAACTGGACCAACGCGCCCGGGTTCGAAAAGGACGTGTTCACGTTCGCAAGGCTCATCCGCGATCGGGCGGAGGACGGCGATTGTTCGCCCACCGCCGGCAGTTGGATCACCGACTTTCCCGACAGCGACCTGAATCTTTCCTTTCGCATCCAGCAGATGACCTCGATCAAGGTCAATCCGGATGGGCGCACGATCCGGATCACGGATCCGGACCTTTTCAATTATCCCTGGGTTTACACGGTCGAACCCGGGGGCCTGCTCTTGCGCGACGAGGAGGTGCCCATTCTCAGAAAGTATTTGCTCAATGGCGGGGTGTTGATGGTGGACGATTTCTGGGGTGAATGGCAGTGGAAGTTCTTTGCCAAACAGATGAAACGCGTCCTGCCCGAACGCAACTTTGTTGACCTCGACATGAGCGATCCCATTTTCCATTGCGTGTTTGATCTGAATGTTCCGATGAACAAGCTCCAAACGCCCAACAGTGGCCAGGGTGTCCGGAGCGAGTATGACGGGGTCACCTGGGAAACGCATCCACGTGAAGGGCAGTATTATCGCCGCGGCCCGAATGCCGAACAATGCATCGACATGCACGTCCGCGTCATCCGCGATGACAAGGGACGGATCATGGTGATCGCGATGCACAACTGCGACAACGGCGATGGCTGGGAGCGCGAAGGGGAAAACGATTATTTCTTCCACGAGTTTTCCGAAAAGCGCGCCTTCCCGCTGGGAATAAACATAGTTTTTTATTTAATGACTCACTAAAGAACGCAACCTGATGAAGACTCATTCCCCCCCCGGCCCCGGCCCTCTCCCCCAGGAGCGGGTGAAACACTCGTTGCGCTTCCGTCGGATTCAAACGCCTTGCCGCCCTGAGCGCCTGGCTCCGAGTGATCCTTTGGCGAAAGCGAAAGATGACACGTTTGAATTCGACGTGGAGCGCCGATCGCTATTTTCTCTCCTTGGGCGGAGGGTTAGGGTAAAAGCGAGCCTCTCTCAAATAACCTTTCTGAACCTCGGAAGAACTTACGCCGCTGAACCTTGCGCGTTATCCTATCCTGCTTCAACAGTCATTTAAATTGAGCACCTTTATGGAAACACCAACCTCCGATCAAATCGCCGCTGAACGACAAGCCGTCGAACAAATCCTCGCCGGCCGCACACGCATTCAGTCTGAGCTGGCCAAGGTAATCGTCGGGCAAAAGGACGTGATCGAGCAATTGCTCATTGCCCTGCTCGCCGGTGGGCATTGCCTGATCACAGGCGCGCCGGGATTGGCGAAGACGCTGCTGGTCAAATCCATCGCGCAAATCTTTCACCTCAAGTTTCAGCGCATCCAGTTCACCCCCGACCTGATGCCGGCAGACATTACCGGCACCGAAATTTTGCAGGAGTCCGCCGAAGGACGAAAAATGGCCTTCGTCCCCGGCCCCATCTTTGCGAACCTCATTCTCGCTGACGAAATCAATCGCACGCCGCCCAAAACGCAGGCCGCGCTTTTGGAGGCCATGCAGGAGCATCAGGTCACTGCGGCGGGCGTTCGCCACGCATTGGCCGAGCCGTTCTTTGTTCTGGCGACGCAAAACCCCATCGAAATGGAGGGCACGTATCCGCTGCCGGAGGCGCAACTCGATCGCTTCATGTTCAACGTCGTCATTGATTACCTTCCTGAGGACGAGGAAGTGGCCGTCGTCCAGCAGACAACTGCGCGGGCGCTCGAACCCATCGTTCCACTGTTTACCGGCGAGGATGTCTTGCGTTTCCACGAAACGATCCGCAAGGTTCCGATCGCGGAGGATTTGGTGCGATATGCGGTTCGCCTGGCCGCGATGTCCCGGCCCGGGCAGAGCGGCGCAACGGATTTCGTGAATGAATGGGTGAGTTGGGGCGCGGGTTTGCGCGCCGGACAATTTCTGGTGCTCGGCGCGAAAGTTCGCGCCCTTTTGCGCGGCCGCGCGCATGTCACCGCGGAGGACATTCACGCGCTGGCCCGCCCGACTTTGCGGCACCGCATCCTGCTGAATTACCGCGCCGAAGCGGAAGGCGTAACGGTGGAAAATGTGATCGAACGTTTGCTGGAATCGGTGAAGGGAGTCGCAGTGGCGGCAAGATAAAACCGGAGGAGATTTGCCCATAACGCCTTTAGCACGTTCAACCAGGATGGGTTTCAAGCGACATGTTCGCGCAGAGCTGGAGCTTTGCGCTCCGTTGCTGGCTCCCCTATGAGCACGCCCACCACATCGTTCGCTTCGACCGGGCGGTCGCCCTCCGCGAAGTCGTTCATCGATCCGCAGACGTTGATGTCCATCAAAAACCTCGAACTTAGGGCGCGCGTGGTCGTGGAGGGCTTTTGGCATGGACTTCATCGCAGTCCGTATCATGGATTTTCCGTTGAATTCAGCGAATACCGGCAATATTCGCCGGGGGACGATCCGCGGTATCTCGATTGGCGGCTGTACGCCCGCACGGACCGCTACTTCATCAAGAAGTTCGAGGACGAAACGAACTTGCGTTGCCATCTGCTGGTCGATCAGAGCCGGTCGATGGCCTACGGTTCGCGCGGCTACACCAAGGCGCAATATGCCAACACACTGGCGGCCACGCTCGCCTACTTTCTTTATTTGCAGGGCGATGCGGTCGGACTGCTTACGTTCGACGAGAAAATCCGCGACTATCTTCCCGCGCGCCATCGGCCCGGGCATTTGCGCCATTTGATGCTCAAACTCGAAGAGCCAGCGGCTGGTTCCGCGACGGACCTGGCGGCGCCGCTTCAGCGCATCATCAGGACGGTCAAGAAGCGCGCGTTGCTGGTTCTCGTTTCCGATCTGCTGTCACCGATTGGCAATCTGGAAAAAAACCTGACGGCGCTGGCCGCCTGCGGCCATGAGGTGCTGCTGTTTCACACCCTGGATCCGGCGGAAATCGAATTCTCGTTCGACAAACCAATAATGTTTCACGATGTGGAAAGCGGCCGGCAGCTTTTCATTGACCCCGCCACCGCCAGGAAGGACTATCTGAATAAACTCAATGCGCACAATGCCGCCGTGCAGTCCGCTTGTGAGGGACTGGGCGTGCGTTATTTGCGGCTCGGCACGGATCGCCCCCTGGAACTCGCCTTGTTCGATTTCTTGCGTGAGCGAATGCAACGCGGCAAACGAGTCAAGCGGAGAGCATGAATTGACATGAGCTTTCTCGCCCCACTTTTTCTCCTCGGCGCGCTGGCGATTGGATTGCCCGTCGTTTTTCACCTGATCCGGCGGTCGTCGCGGGAACAGGTGCAATTCAGTTCCTTGATGTTTCTCCAACCCAGCCCGCCGCGCGTGACGAAACGCAGCCGGCTGGAACACCTATTGTTGCTTTTGCTGCGGTGCATTGTGATTTGTTTGCTGGCGCTTGGGTTTGCGCGTCCGTTTTTTCAAAAACCGATGCTTGCAAACTCGCTGCCGGAAACGGGGCGCAAGGTCATTCTGCTTATCGATACCAGCGCAAGCATGAGGCGCGAGGGCGTTTGGGCCGCGGCGGTGGACAAGGCGGGCGAAGTTTTGCGGAAGCTTTCGCCGGCCGATCAGGTGGCAGTGTTTACGTTCGACTCGCAGGTGCGCCAGCTTGTGAGCTTCGACCAGTGGTCCGCGATGAACGCTGGCGAGCGAGCCACCCTCGCCGCTGGACGCGTCGCCCAGTCAAGTCCAAGCTGGGCGGGAACGCAACTTGGCACCGCGCTTATCACCGCCGCCGAAGCCTTCACTGAAGCCGACAAGCAAAGTCGCAACCTTGCCCCACAACGCATTGTGCTCATCACCGACCTGCAGGAAGGCAGCCGCCTTGATGGACTCCAGGGCTACGACTGGCCGCGCGGCATGGACGTGCAAATCGAGCGCATCCCAGCGCGGCGACCGACCAACGCCGGGTTGCAATGGGTGGCGGAAACGGATGAAGCCGCAAAAGCCACGACGAATGCCGGCACGCGGATCCGCGTGAGCAATTCGGCGAACGCCCAGCGCGAACAGTTTCAGTTGCATTGGGAGGGCGTGGCGGCCGCGTTGCCGCTGGACATTTACGTGCCGCCCGGACAAAGCCGCATTATCGGAGCGCCCAAGCTTCCCAACAACACGGTCGGTGAGCAACTCGTCCTCACCGGGGACGATGACACTTTCGATAACTCAGTTTATCTATTGCGCCCCAAGGCCGAACAAATCAGCGTGCTGTTCGCCGGGAACGAAGTGGAAACCGACCCGGCGCAGCCGCTCTTTTATCTCAAGCGCGCGTTCCAGCAAACCAGGCAGCAGCAAGTCGAGATCGTTGCCCGTCCCGGAACGACCGATTTTGCGCCGGCTGAACTGGCCAAGGCGCGATTGTTGATCGCCACGGACCGGTTGCCGGAAAATCAGTTCGCAGCCGCACAAGCATTTGTCGGCGGAGGCGGGACGCTACTGTTTGCCGCCAAGACGGCGGCGGCGGCGGAAACGATTGGACGACTGGCCGGCGTGGACGGTTTGAGCGGCGACGAAATAACGGCGACGAACTATGCAATGCTAAGCTTGATTGAATTTGGGCATCCGTTGTTCGCGCCGTTTTCCGATCCGCGCTACAACGACTTTACCAAGATCCACTTTTGGAAATACCGCCGGCTGGACACAACGCGGCTCCCGGACGCGCGCGTGCTCGCACGCTTCGACAGCGGCGATCCTGCGCTGGTGGAAATTCCCAAGGGCAAGGGCCGCTTGCTCGTGCTCACTTCCGGCTGGCAACCGGCCGACAGCCAACTTGCTCTCTCGTCCAAGTTTGTTCCCCTGCTCTATTCCATATTGGACTTGGCCGGTGGAATACACGCGCAGGTCACGCAGTTTCAGGTCGGACAGACGGTGGATCTCACGCCATTTGGAGTCACGCCTTCGGGGAGTTCAGCCAGCACCGTTGTCAAACCTGACGGAAGCAAGGTCGGGCTCGCTGCGGGCGAGACGAAATTCTCCCAGACCGACCAGCCGGGCATTTACACCGTGGCCTCGACGCAACCACCCGGGCGTTTCGCCGTCAATCTCGACCCGGCGGAAAGTCGCACCGCGCCGTTACCTATCGACCAACTGGAGCGTCTGGGAGTTCCATTGAAACCGCGCGAGGTGGAGTGGGCAAAACAAGCCGAGCACAAGCAGCAGCTTCACGCCGCCGAGTTGGAGAACCAACAAAAGCTGTGGCGCTGGTTGACTTTGGCCGCCGTGGTGGTATTGCTAGTGGAAACTTGGCTGGCGGGCTGGCTGACTCGCCGGGTGGGTATTAAAGCAGGAGTTGCGACATGATCGACCGTCACCTCCAACCGCATCTGGAGCCGATCGCGCGTGATTTTCGCCGATGGCTGCTCTGGCGGCGTCTGGCTTGGTGCTGGGCTGCTGGTGCGGGTGCAGGTCTTGTTTTTCTTCTGGCCCACCGGTTGGGCGGCTGGTCCTCGCCATGGATCCTTCCTTTGCTGCTGATCTCGACCCTCATTTCTTCGGCGGCAGCCTTGCAGCGTTTTTGGAGCGCGCGCGTTGACTACCGGAGCCTCGCTCGAACCATTGAACGCGAGAATCCCGAACTGCATGCGCTGCTGCTGACTGCGGTCGAGCAAGAGCCCGCCTCATTCGGCGCTGAGCTTAATTATCTGCAACTGCGGGTCATCGAGGAAGCGCTGGAACATCACAAACGCTCCCCGTGGGGGCGCAAGATTTCGGAGCGGCTGTTCTTCACGCGTTGCGTCCATTGGCTGGCGTTGGGGGTCTTCGCGCTGGTTCTGCTGGCGTTGCGCCCACGGGCGGTGCGCCCGGGCGAATTGTGGGCGGGAGCGGAACACTCGGGAAACGTCGCGGTGACGCCGGGTGATACCAGCATCGAACGCGGCAGCGGGCTGGTGGTCATGGCGCGCTTCGAAGGGAAGTTACCGCCCGAGGCCACGCTGGTGATCACACCGGTCAATGAGCCGGCGCGCCGCCTTACATTGACGAAGAATTTGGCCGACCCGGTTTTCGGCGGCGGCATTCCCGAAGTCAAAAGCGATTTGAAATACCATATCGAATTTCCCGCCGGGCAGACGCGGGATTTCAAGGTGTCCGTCTTCGACTATCCACGACTGGAGCACGCCGATGCCAAAGTTACATACCCCGCCTATACGCGCCTGCCGGAGAAGACCATCCAGGACACGCGCCGGGTCAGTGCTGTCGAAGGATCGTCCCTCGATTACACGTTCCATCTGAACAAGGCGGTTGCCACGGCCCATCTGGTGGCGAAGGACAAATCCGTGGTGCCGCTCACTGGCGACACGAACAATGCCACGATTTACCACACCAAATTCACGCTTGATCAAAACCGGCGCTACGAACTGGTGCTCGTGGACGAAGCGGGGCGCACCAACAAAATGCCGCCTGAGTTTGTGCTCGACGCGCTTACCAACCACCCGGCGGAATTAAAGCTCGCTTTCCCGCGAGGTGATCAACGGGTGTCGCCGCTGGAAGAAATCGCCTTCCAAGGCGAGGCCTCGGACGATTTCGGACTTCACGCCTATGGCATCTCCTACTCACTGGCCGGCGGCGAAACCAAGACCATCGAACTCGGTCATGATTCGGGACCACACGAGAAGCGCCAGATCAACTACCTTCTGCCGATGGAGAGCTTGGGCGCGCAGGCGGACCAGCTTCTTAGCTATTACCTTTGGGCCGAGGATGTCGGTCCCGACGGCAATGTCCGGCGCACCAGCGGCGATATGTTTTTTGCCGAAGTCAGGCCCTTCGATGAAATCTACCGCGAAGGCCAGCAAGCCGACCAAAACTCCCAAAACGGGAATCAGAGCGGGCAACAAAACAGCCCGAGCGAAAAGTTAGCCGAGTTGCAGCGGCAAATTACCAGCGCCACCTGGAACTTGCAGCGGCGCGAGAGTGCGCCGAAACCTTCCGCCAAATACAAGGATGACGTCACCGTTATTCGCGATTCGCAGCAGCAAGCCCTGACGCAGGCGCGAGCGTTGCAGGAAAAGCTCGACGATCCCCGGATGAAAAGCTTCGCTGACAACGCTGCCAAAGCCATGGAACGGGCGGCCAACCATTTGAGCGACGCGGCGGACAAGAGTTCAACAGGCCCCCTGCCGTCCGCATTAAAAGAAGAGCAGTCCGCCTCCCAGGCGTTGCTGCGCCTGCAAGGGCGCGAATACCAGGTGGCCCGCAACAGCCGCGGCCAGCGCGGCGGCAACCGCAACGGCCAGCGCAGCCAGCAACAACTGGAACAGCTTGACCTGAAACAGTCGGAAAATCGTTACGAGACACAAAGCCAGGCTTCGCCGGCCCAAAGCCCGGAACAGCGCGAGCAACTCCAGGTCGCCAACCGGCTCAAGGAACTGGCGCAACGCCAGCAGGATTTGAACGACCGAATCAAGGAATTGCAGGCCTCGCTTCAGGAAGCCAAAACCGCGCAGGAGCGAGCGGAAATTCAGGATCGCTTGAAGCGTCTCCGCGAAGAGCAACAGGATTTGCTGGCGGACGTGGACGAATTGCACCAGCGAATGGACCGGCCTGAAAACCAATCGCGCATGACGGAGGAACGCCAGCGGCTCGAACAAACCCGCTCGGAGGTGCAGCAAGCCGCACAGGCCCTCGACCAGAATTCGGTGCCACAGGCGCTGGCGTCCGGCACACGCGCGCAACGGGACTTGCAACAGTTGCAGGAAGATTTCCGCAAGAAAAACTCCAGCCAGTTCTCCGAGGCGATGCGCCAGATGCGCGACCAGGCGCGCCAGCTGGCCCAGGACGAGGAGAACATTTCCAAGAAAATTGATGACCTCGCCGATCCGCAACAAAAGTCCTTGAGCGACTCCGACGAGCGCCATGGGCTGGCGGATAAAATGGCGCAACAAAAGACCGCGCTCACGAATTTGTTCAACGAAATGCGCCAGGTTTCCGAACAATCCGAAACCGCCGAGCCACTGCTCTCCAAGCAGCTTTATGACATGATTCGGCAAAACAAGCAGGATGAGATGGAAAAATCCATCGACTCATCGTCGGAACTGGTGCGGCGCGGGTTCGTGCCTCAAGCGACGCAATTCGAGCAGCGCGCCCGGCAGGACATCGACGAACTCAAAGGGGGTGTCGAGCGCGCAGCCCAAAGCGTTATAGGTGACGATACCGAAGCCTTGCGCCTGGCCCGACGTGAACTCGAAGTCCTGAGCCAGCAATTGGAAAAGGAAATGGCGCAATCGACCGCCGAAGGCGGAACCAATCAGGTGGCCGGTGCCCGCGGCAACTCCGAACGCCAGTCAGCTTCAGCGCAAAATTCCGGGACCAATTCAATTGCAAGGTCCGGCTCGCAGCCCGGCCAGGAAAATCCCGGTGCGCCATCTCAATCCGAGCGCCAAGGCAATCAGCAAACCGGCGCGAGTTCGGACCAGCAAGCCAGCAAGGGAGAGCAGCAAAACCAGCCGGGTGGCTCGCAATCTGGCGCATCATCTGAGAGAGGTGGCCAGCGTGGAAACGAAAGCCAGGCCAGTGCGCAGGCCAATGGCGGCAACGGTGAACGCGGCCAGCAGGATGCCATTGGCGGTTCGGAGCGGGCAGGCAATCGGGACCTGAACGGTGGTTCGCGGAATGGCGGCGGCGGTGCTCAAGGCGGCGCTTGGACTGGGACCGATTGGGCCGGTCCGCTCGCAGGCCCGGATTTTGTCGATTGGTCGGATCGCTTGCGCAATGTCGAGGAGATGGTCGATTTCCAGGATCTCCGCACAGAGGTCGCCCGAATTCGGGACCGCGCTCGCGCGGTGCGATTGGACTATAAGCGCCTTGGCAAAAGGCCGGATTGGGCGGTGGTAAAGACGCAGATCGCGCAACCGCTGGCTGAAGTGCGCTCGCGCGTTGCGGAAGAACTTGCCCGCCGTGAATCGAAGGAGGCGCTCGTGCCCTTGGATCGTGATCCTGTGCCAGCCCGGTATTCTGAACTGGTGCGCCATTATTACGAGGAATTGGGTCGAAGCGATTCGCCAACCCCGAGCGAGCCCAACGGCGCCAAATGATCTCTCCACATCCGCCCTTCGGTCAGACGACTTCCTCCCTGCGGCGGCCCTTGAGGCTGTTCCGCCCGTATCACGGGAGACATGGAGTCCCGCCTTTAGGCGGCGCACGCACGGCCAAGCAGAGAATCTGGAACGGCCCCGAGCGAATGGCAGTCTTTCCGGCTAAAGCCGGGACTCCGAACCTTCCAGGCACTTTCTCATGACACCATTCTCCGCGGAGTTGCTCATCTCCGGACGGTCATGGCTCTGGCCCGTGGCGGTATTCCTCGCACTTGCGCTTTTATTGCTCATCTCGGTCTATGGGCGTGAAACCGTCGGCGGTGGGGTTCGAGTTTTGTGTGCCGGACTTAAACTGCTTGGCCTGCTGACGCTCGGGGCGTGCCTGTTGGAGCCGCTTTGGAGCGGAGAACGCGCCCGGCCCGGGTCAAATCTGTTTGTCGTTATCGCCGACAACAGTCAGGGCATGCAGATCAAGGACCGCGATGCGACGGAAAGCCGCAGCGAATTTCTACGCGGATTGCTGGACCCGGCAAAGCAAATCTGGCCCGGCCGGTTGGAAGAAAATTTTCAGGTTCGACGTTATTACTTCGATTCACGCCTGCAAAGCACGCGGGACTTTTCCGAGCTTGCGTTCGACGGACGCGCCTCAGCCATCGGATCGGCCCTCAACACCATTGCGGACCGTTATCAAGGTCAACCGCTGGCCGGCGTATTGCTCCTGACAGACGGCAATGCAACCGACCTGCCCGACGGCAGGATGGATGTCGCCGGCTTGCCCCCGGTTTACCCGGTGGTCATCGGCAAGGACGAGGCGATCAAGGATCTCGCGTTCCAAAATGTCTCCGTGAGCCAGACGGCTTTTGAAGATGCCCCGGTCAGCGTGCAGGCGGATGTGACCGGTGGAGGCTACGCGGGGCGGAACATCGTTGCCCAGTTGCTCGATGCGACCGGACATCAGGTGGAGGAGCAAACGCACAAGGCCCCACTCGACGGCGAATTGCTTCCGTTTCGATTTCAATTGAAGCCGGAGCATTCGGGCCTGTCGTTTTATCGCGTGCGCGTTTCGGCCAAGGACGAATTGGGACAATTTGAACATCCGGAAACTTCCACTGAGGCGACCCTCGCCAATAATAGCCGCGTGTTGGTGGTCAATCGCGGCAAAGGGCCGTATCGCATACTGTACGCCGCGGGCCGGCCCAAATGGGAATTCAAGTTCATGAATCGCGCGTTGCAGGAGGACGATCAGATTCAGCTTTCAGCCCTGATCCGCATCGCCAAGCGCGAACCCAAGTTTACATTTCGCGGGCGGCAAGGCGAGTCGAGCAACCCCTTGTTTCGTGGTTTCAGCAATCAATCGAAAGATGAGGTCGAGCAATATGACCAGCCCGTATTGGAACGGCTTTACACCCGCGACCAGGCCGAGCTCGTGGGCGGGTTCCCCAAGACGGCTGAGGAGTTGTATGCGTACCATGCCATCGTGCTGGACGACGTGGAGTCGGAATTCTTCACGCGTGATCAAATGACGCTGGTGCAAAAGTTCGTTTCCGAACGCGGCGGCGGTTTTCTGATGCTGGGAGGGGTGGAATCATTTCATCAAGGCAACTACGAACGCACGCCCATCGGCGACTTGCTGCCCGTCTATCTCGACCACTCACCGGAGAGCGTGGGGCTCTCGAATTTGCATCTGACGTTGACGCACGAGGGTTGGCTCCAACCGTGGGCTCGTTTGCGCGACAATGAAGCGGAGGAAAAGAAACGGCTGGCCGCCATGCCGCCGTTCCAGGTCTTGAATCGCGTGCGCGAACTCAAGCCCGGCGCGAGCGCCATTGCGAACATCCACGATGAACAAGGACACGAGTATCCGGCGCTGGCCGTGCAACGATTCGGCAACGGCCGCGTCGGCGCGCTGATGCTGGCGGACCTCTGGCGTTGGGGATTGCACGATGAAGCCATGCACAAAGACCTGGACAAATCCTGGCGTCAATTGTTCCGCTGGCTGGTGGCGGACGTGCCCAACCGCGTCGATGTTCAAGTCGAACCCAAACCGGGCGATCCAAATCAAGCGATGCGCTTGCAGGTTCGGGTGCGTGACAAATCCTTTCAGCCGATGGACAATGTCACTGTGGTCTTGAATGTTCGCGCCCTGCCCAATGTCCCTCAGCACACGAACGCGACCGCTGCCAACCAACTCGGTGCGGCAACTAATTCTGTCCGGATTACCGCTGATGCTGCTTCAAGCGAAGCCGGTTTATACGAGGCCACTTATATCCCTCGGGAAACCGGCGGTTATCTGGTTGAAGCCGTGGCGACTGATTCTGCCGGCGCGGAAGTGGGGCGCGCTGAAGCCGGCTGGACGGCTGATCCGGCTGCGGACGAATTCCGTTCGTTGCGGCCCAACCGTGCTTTGCTCGAAACCATCGCAAAACAAACCGGCGGCCAAATCGTCGCAGCAGACCGTTTGGCGGAATTTGCGGCCTCTCTGCCGAACCGCCACGCGCCGATCACAGAACGATGGTCGTATCCGATCTGGCATCGCTCGACGGTTTTTCTATTTGCGCTCGCCTGCTTCGCGGGCGAATGGGGATTGCGGCGCTGGAAAGGACTGGCTTGACGCAATGCCAATCCAAAGCCGGTTCTTTGCACCGGCGAATACAAGTGTGCTCATGGCGTCGAGGCCATTCCATCGGTCGTCTATTTTCCATCGTCTTTCTTCTATTTTCCATCCGCACAGTCAGTGCCGAACCTTCACACCCTTCGGATCAAACGACTGTCATCATCGTCGTCGGCGCGGCAGGTGAGGAAGAATTTGGCAAGGAATTTGAAAGATGGGCTGGTCTGTGGGCATCTGCCAGCGATAAGGCTGGCGCGCGGCACCTCACCATCGGCCTCGATAAAACGAACGAAACATCCGACCTTGAGCGGCTGAAGCAAGGCCTTTCGGCGGAAGTGAATGACACGACCAATGAATTGTGGCTCGTCTTGCTCGGCCATGGAACCTTCGACGGCAAGGAAGCCAAGTTTAACCTGCGCGGTCCAGACTTGTCCGCAACCGATCTGGCAAACTGGCTGCGGCCTTTCAAACGACCGCTGGCGATCATCAACAGCTCCGGCTCCAGCGCGCCGTTCCTGAACAAATTGTCCGCGCCCGGCCGGGTCATCATCACAGCGACCCGAAGCGGTTACGAACAAAACTACGCTCGATTCGGCCAATATTTGTCCGAAGCCATCGCCGCCCCGGAGGCCGACCTGGACAAGGACGGGCAAACATCCTTGCTCGAAGCCTTCCTCATGGCCTCGCGGCGCGTTGCCGAGTTTTACGCAAGCGAAGGCCGACTCGTCACCGAGCATGCTCTATTGGATGACAATGGCGACGGCCTGGGAACTCCCGCTGAGTGGTTTCGCGGAATCCGCCCCATTAAACGGGCCAAGGACGGCGCGGCCCTGGACGGCTTGCGCGCACATCAGTTTCACCTCATCCGCAGCCCGCAAGACCAGCAACTCTCCCCTGCCCTGCGCGCCCGCCGCAATGAACTCGAACTCGCCGTCATAAACCTGCGAGACAAGAAAGACAAACTCAGCGAAGACGATTATTACCGGCAACTGGAGGCGGTGCTCGTCGAATTAGCGAAGGTTTCCGGGGGCGACTCCGCGGCACGCTGACGTGCAATCGGTTGGTCGACTTCGCGCAGATCAGGCCTGACTTGCGCGGCCAATCGCCATCAATCGCTCGCGCAACCGCGACAAGGCCCTGGCGCGGTGGCTCAAAAGATTTTTCGTGGCTTCACCCAGTTCGGCGAAGCTTTGTTCGTGGCCGCTGGGAATAAAGAGTGGATCATAGCCAAAGCCGCCGGTGCCCCTGGGCGCAGCCTCAATCCGACCTTCGCACGCGCCTTCGAACAATTCGGTTCGCAATTCGAACGCATCCGCGGCGCAGACGGGCGAAGCGCTTTCGCGGTCCGCAACGATTAAAGGTGTCAAGGCCAGCACGCAACGAAAGCGGGCGGTGCGCTTTTCAACGGGAACGTTCTGAAGGAGCCGGAGGAGTTTGGCATTGTTTGCGGCGTCGGACGAATTGCCGGTTTCCCCGGTGTCCAGTGCCGCGAAGCGCGCGGAATGCACGCCCGGAGCGCCTTGAAGGGCATCAACTTCGAGGCCGGAATCATCCGCGAGCACGAAGGCGGCGGCGCCTGCTTCAAGTTGCAGATTTGAGATTTGAAACTGGGAAAGCCAGCGAGCCAGTTCGACGGCTTTTTTGGTGGCGTTGCCGCTGAAGGTGGCAGCGTCCTCGACAACGGCAGGCGCTGCAGGAAAGTTCTTAAGGGTAAGTTGCCGCAAGGCGAGCCTTGGATTGGCAAGGATTGCCTGGATTTCCCGGGCCTTGTGAGCGTTGCGGGTCGCGAGAATAAGAGTCGTCATGGGCGAATCCTGCCTTCAGCAGCAACACCAGACGACGAAAAAAGATTTCACCGGGAGCAGTCGAGTTGGAACCGCGTTCTCCCGATGAAATCGCGCTGGCGGGGCTTACCCTGTGACACGGCCGACGCAGGAACAAACTCCCGCCCGCGCTTTCCAGAGCCCGAGCCATGGAAAAGTTTCTATTCATTATGACACGCGTGCGTCACTCGTTGTTCCCGCGGATCCACGTTATTCTCCGGCATCTTTTCGGCTGTTTTCAATGACGGTCGCTTTAACAACCATAACTCCCGGGACGGTGGAGCGAGCCTTCCAGAAAATTGGAAATCTTGGGAACAATTTCCTACTTTACCCCTCTTACCGCAGATGAAACCACTTAGGGGCCGCCCTGTTTTATCTCCTTTGCGGGGTGCCATTGCCTTGATGTTGGTTGTGCGCGTCACACATGCCACAACAGTCTGGACGGGTCCAATTTTCACCTACACCCAGCCGGGTTCGGATCCAACCCAAGCCGCCAACCAGGACCGGCTTACGGATAACGTCTGGTTAACGCGCGCTTCCACTTCGGGACTCTTCAATGCAGTGAATGAAAGTTTCTATGATCAAGGCATTGATCAGGATCCATCGGACACTGAATGGGCGGTAGGATCTCTGGATGACTACGCCTCGCTCACGTACGGCACCTGGGCGGCGGCGGGTGGCGGGCACCCGGTCTTTAACTTGGTGGGCCGACCGCTCGTCCTGCACCTCATTACCGATGATATTTACCTCTCCGTCCAGTTCACGCAGTTGGGCGGGCATGGCGCAGGCGGGTTTGCATATCAACGATCCACCCCGGCCGTGACTTCGCCCTCCCCAGCGGTCGGTATTACCAACCCGGCCGATGGCGCCGTTTTTTCTGCTCCCGCAAATCTCAAAATAAGCGCCACTGCCGCCGTCAGCGCCGGAACCGTCACCAACGTTGCATTTTTCGCAGGCAACACCCTGTTAGGTTCGGCCCAGGCCGACCCATTTCAAATCACCGCCAACGCTCTGGCAGCCGGCAATTACTCACTCACAGCCGTGGCAACCGCGGCAGGAATCTCCACCACTTCTTCGGTAGTGAATGTGAGCATCATTTCGCCGATCACCGTCTCCAACACAGCGCCGGCCGTCATAAACGGCAAGTTCTCCTTCAATTACAACGCCGACATGGGACTTACCTATGTGGTCCAGAGATCTTCTGACCTGATCAATTGGTCGCCGGTTTCCACCAATGTCGCCAATACCAGCAACATTCGTTTTACCGACAATGCTCCGCTAAACAGCACCGGATTTTATCGCGTCGCCCGCCAGCCAAACCCTTGATGCGCTGGCAGGTTTTAAGACTGCCTCGTCAAACCCCGGAATTGGCTGCTTGTTTCCCTCAAAGACTTTTGCGAGAGTGAAACACGAGATTAGTTGCCATGCTGCCGGTGTGGCGAAATGGCAGACGCACAGGACTTAAAATCCTGGGACCGTAAAAAGTCGTGTCGGTTCGAGTCCGACCACCGGCACCAAACTACCTGTTTGTTCAAGTAGCCAATGAGTGGCTGCACTACAGGAATCTCTGTTCGTGGAGCATCCAGGTTCAAAACATTCAGCACGCCAACCGGACGATTGTTCACTAGATCCGAATACGGGTTTCCGCCACCGAACTTCTGGGCGATGAATTTCAACACCAAGGTATGGTCCAAGAGGCCATCAAACACGGTCTTCGGGCTGACGAAGGGCGAAATCACCAACTCGGACTCCCAATGTGCCAAATCCTTTGGTGTAGCTGGCGTTTGCCGGAGGAGCGGTGGCAATCGCCGGCAAGGGTGGCGCAGCACGGTCATTGCACTCAACCCCCGCCGCCATGGGAGCAAATGGCCCAAGGCGCGTTACCGCCGGCAGATGAAGCGCCGCTTCCATCGGCGCAAATACGGGCAGCGTTGGCAATGCGAAAGTGTCCATTCGCGCATCAAACGCCGGCTCGGCAGCAGCCTGAGCGGACGCTCCCATGCCAGCCGCAAGCGCGAGGCTCTCGTCAAGGTCCTCACCCACAACCTGAGCATCCTCAGACCTCATAGGATTTCAACAGAGCAAAGCCATCTCATAAATGTCGATTTTTGTACTTGTACCTTTGTGCTTGATGTATAAGTAGTTATGGATGGACCTGACAGATGAGCAATGGAAAGTAGTCGAAACCATCCTGCCGGCAGACCGCGTTCGGGCTAATCGGCGCGGTCGTCCGTGGAGCGATCGGCGTACTGTGTTGAACGGCGTATTATGGATTCTACGTACGGGTGCCTGGCTGTTCAACTTTCGCCGGTTGGTGGTGCGCTATGAATACCATGCAGAAAATTTCCAAGGCTTGGTCCATTTGGCTGCGGCTTGTACAATGAGGGTGGTGTCATTGGCTCATCGGGGTTTCGATTTTAATTATTTATGGAATACGTCAGTCCATGGCCATTGTTGCGAGGGGCAAGAGACGAGCAGGAGCAAGGTTTGCGGCTTGTCCAACAAGCCTATACCGGACAGCCTTTTTTTGCTTCGGCGGCAATGACACTCGGAGTCGCGCTTCTGTGGCTTGGACGATACGCCGAAGCATGGGAACATTTTCGCTCCGTTATTGAAACAGCACCTCGAGTTGGTGACAGTTATTATGGCATGGCAGGCGTTGCAAAGTGGTGTGTTGGAAAACCTGATGAAGCCGTTTCGGAATGGCGCGCCGGATTGAAAGCAAAATATGCGCGCGCTTCCGGGCTTGGAGTTCGAATGCCACTCCTGCTTTTCTTTGCAGCGATCCGGGAGCCAAGGGTTTTTGATCGACAATTGGCTGAAAAGCTTGTCTTGGAAACGACAAAAGATATACGAATCAACAATTGGCCAGCGCCGATCGCGAGACTGGTTCTTGATCAAATCAGCGAAGTCGAATTCGACAATTCTTGTCGGGGTATAGAACCAGGTATCACCGACAAAAACCAATTCGTCCGGCACAGCCCGCAGGAAGCTAGTAATTGTCTGTGGCTGGCTGAATTTTACAGGAGCGTTCTCGCGCTCGATCACGGGGCGTTGTCAGATTTCCAGGATTCGATGCGGAAGCTGTCAGATACGAGTCAGCCGGAGTGGCAGGACGAAAAGAATGTGTTCACTGTCCGGATTTGGTGTGAGGAGTTTTTCCTTGCCAGGTACGAGGCGGCGACGTTTAAACCATGAATCATCACGAACAGCTTGAAGGGATATCAAAGCTCGTTGACCGGCAAGAACAGACCACGCAAACTTCAAGTGCAGTATCCCGTCGCGAAGTTCCTGAATAAGCGTCACCCGTGACACCTCTGGCCAGATTTCTCATAGCTCATAGCTATCATATATATGAGAGCTATGACATCTGCGAACGACTCCGATTCGACTGCTTTGCCCTTGCCGCCTGTGCCCGTCACGCTGGACAGGACGAGTGCATTGTCGCCAAGGAGCGGCGGTGCGGCATCCTGGCCGAGTTTGAGCGCAACGGGGTGCCCGCTGCCCAGTTTGCCCAGCGGACCGGCCTCAAGTATTCGACCTTGGTTAGCTGGCTGCACGCTATCGCCGAACCAAGCCGCCCGGGCGTGCCCAAGCGGTGCGATTGCTGGAGGCGATGGTGGACCCGGCGCAGAACAGCGATGACAAAAGCCTGTCAGGTTTGGTCGTAGAGCTTGCCGGCGGGGCGCGGATCGAGATTAAAACGTCCATCAGGCCGCTCTGGCTGCGACTTATTGCGGGCGCTGGCCAAGCTATGTTGAGCTTTTCCGGCAGCCTGAAGGTGTTCGTGGCGGTGCAACCCTGCGACATGCGCAAGGGCTCCCGCACGTTCGACATGCGGCAAAGGCTGGTCATGGCTGGCGATTCGATGTGGTGAACCGCCCGTGCGTTGCCGCTGGCAATCATCGCCCATACGTGCGGGTCGCGCCATGGTTCGACCGCCCACAGGTATAGTCCGCAGCTTGTTAAATCGGCTTCAGCCAAGGCCGCCTTGCGGTAATAGCCCAGCAGTTGCACGGCCTGATCGATCAGCTTGCGCTTGTGTTCCAGGCCGGCGGTTTCATAGCGCCGCCGCAACTTCGCCAAAGCTTCCTGCCGGATCGCTTGGCTCATGTTTTTATCCATTCGGCCAGGGTAACCCGACTTCTGGCGCAACGTATGCTTTGACCGCTCTTTCATCCTTCCGGGTAACAAAACTTTGGGGCAATTCGCGCAATTCGGCGATGCGATTTTAGGCTTGCCAAAGAGCAGATTAATTACTATCACTTTTTTAAGCACTACTCGAATGCGAAAGCAGAACTATGTCTCTTGCTCCAAGGTGTCAATTTCCATTGACCGGAGCCTCGCGGACGTCCCGTCCGCCTTCACACTGATCAAGCCACTGGTCATCGCAATTATTGCGATTCTGGCCTCCCTTCTCCTTCCAGCTTTGGCGCGGGCCAAGCACCATGCCGACAGGTGCGACCTGGGATGGGCTGATGGGCATGTCAACCGAGGATTGGAGAGTGGGATCAACAGCTTTTATTGCCCAGCGACCCAGTGAACTGCACACTTTGCTTTTTTGACGAAAAACCAACCACTAGAGACTGCCACCAACTCAGAGTTCTATGAACATCAAACCCATTCGAGCCTCTCAAAGCCGACAACCACAACGTCGGAGCACGATGCGTGCGTCGAACTTCATATTTACAATTCTCACGATAAGCGCCGGATTGTTCCTTGCGCCTTGTGCGCGGGCGGTGATTGCCATACAGGATGGCCCATCGCCTATCGAATTTAGCAGCGTGGCCGCGAACGGCACGGCTGCGCTCAACTCTGCTCCCTTCTCAGTTTCGCCCGGCGCGAGCGTGCTGGTGGTTTTTCTGGGAACCAGAACCCAGGGAGCCAGCCCCGCTCCGGCGAGCGACCCGGGCCTGCCGACGACCCTGACCTGGAACGGCAATACCTTGGCGCGTGCAGTCGTGAAAGGCACCACCAGTTCGACATGGGACGATAATGCAATTTATTACCTCATGAGCCCTCCCGCGGGGAGCGGCTCCGTGTCAGGCACGCTGATAGCGAAACAATCGCAGTGCTGGTGGATGGCCTACACGCTGAATGGCGTGGATACCAACGGCATCATCTTGACCAACACTGCTTCCGCGCAGGCTCAGACGATCAACGACACCGTAGCCAATGTTGGAGTCGGCTATTGGGCCGCGGTCGCCACGTCCGCCAGTCTCGGTACTCACTCAACCCTGGTCGTCACCACCTCACCGTCCAGCGGCACGGTGCTGACCAGCATTGACAATGCCGATGGCAACGCCGACCAGACGTTTGGATCGGTGTCCAACTGCCCGAGCGGCAATCTCCAGTTCATTTCGACTGCGGGCGCGGCCAATGCCAACCCAAAACTGGTGTTGGCGGAGGCCATCTTCCCGCCATTCGTATTGCCGCCACAGGCGCCAACTTGGGTAAGCGTAACGACCGGGAATCCGGCGCAGGTAAATCTTTCGTGGAGCACGATCAGCAACGCAACATTCTATCTCTTATCCCGGGGCACCAACAACGGCGGCCCATACACGGACTTCACGAATGTCGTGACCAGCACCAGCTATCAGGATCGGCAGGTCGTGAGCGGCACAGAGTATTACTACGTGGTTTCGGCGGCGAATGTAAAAGGCACGAACGCCTCTGTCCAAACGAATGCGACTCCGGTCGGAACGGTTTTTCCGCCGGTCCTGGGCGGTGGCGCGGCCGGCGTTGGAAATGCGGGCCTGGCCTGGACTGCTCCATTTGGCGCGACGAACTATATCGTCCTTGCGGGCACAACCAGCGGCAGCGAGGTCCAGATCGCGACTACCACGAGCAACAGGTTTACGGCTTCAGGATTGGCCCCTGGCTCGACCAATTATTTCATCGTGAAGGCGGTGGGCGCAAGCGGGACAAGCGGTCCGTCGGACGAAATCAGCGTCATCGCGCTGGGATCATCATGGTATCTCTTCGACAACTTCAGCCTTGATACGGTCGGTACGCCGTTAAATGGCCAGACCGGCAGCGCGGGGTTGGGCCGCGGATGGACGAACATTGGCGGCGGGTCGCCGATCCTCGTGACCAATACGGCCACCCCCTTTGGCGGCGCCAATTATGCGCAATACACTCCCGGCGCAGCCACGTCAATAGGAGATTATGAAGGAGGATTGGGCATCTCGGGAAGCAGCAAGGCTGCAACGGTTTTCCTGGAATTCAGCCTTCCCGGCATCCAATCAGGCTTCGGCAACGTGACCAACACGAACGTGGTGGCGATGAATTTTGACATAGACAACGCCAGTCCCCCCACCGCCTTAACGGGTGCCAGTATCGCCGGCCCGAGCGCGCAATTCAATTACGATAACTCAACGGGCTTCGGGTTCTTCCGCGTCATCGGGGGCAATACGTTTTACTTTGCGACGATTGGGCCCACGAACACGCCTTACCTGCCCATTCCGGGCAATCTTTATTACTTTTGGTTTGTAATCAACGCCTCCAACGGCACGTACCAGATTTACCTGGCCGATGGCAGCGAGACCGGCACAAATCTGGACAGCGGAGGCCTCGGTGCCGCGCCAACGCTTATGTGGGGCGCGACGGCCACCAATACCACCGGCTCGCTCATCACCTTTGGGTTCCGAAACATCACCCAGGGAGCGACAAACGGAGCGCCGGTCAATTACATCGGGACGGGTCCCGGCAGCAACCTGGGAACGGTCTCGCAAAATGAGTTTGCCAATATCTATGTTGACTTTTCCGGCCAGGATTTGACCAACCCCGCCACCGGACAGCCTCCCACGGGCACTCCGCAAGTCCTTGTTCAACCGCAACCGCTGCAGCTTTTCTCGGGCTCGACGGCGATTTTCTCCATCGTCGGGTCTGCCGGAGTTTCTTTTCAGTGGCAAAGCAACGGCGTGTCCATGGTTGATGGCGGCAGGGTGTCCGGCTCGACCACCAGCACACTGACCATCAGCAACGCGACGAGCACCGACGCCGCCAACTACAGTTGCATCGTCAACAATTCAGCCACGTCTGCTTTCGCTTCCAGCAGCCCGGCATCGTTGACCATTGTGACACCGAGCGGCGCATTTGAAGCGGCAACCGCCGCGGCGGGCGCCAGCCACTTATACGCCTTTGATGATCTCGGCAATACGGGGTCCGGCACGGAATCCGCTTTTGATTACATCGGGGCGGATAATGGCATTTATGGCGCCAACGTTGAGAACGGGTTCAACGGCATCAGCGGGCCTACACCGTCCACTGGCTTCCCGGGGTTTGCGGCGACGAATCCCGCCGTGCAACTGACCAGCCGTCTTGAGCCGGATAACATTACGGTTGGCTCACCCTGGAACCTGAACACTAATACTGTGACGATTACCGCGTGGATCAATCCCTCGACCCCCACGGAACAGGCTTTGACGGCGATTGTGCTCAACCGTGGCGCTGGCAGTGACGCCGAGGGCCTGATTATTAATGGCGGGCCCAATTCCACCCTCGGCTATATCTGGAACAATGATCCCAATACGACCAATTGGGACTCTGGCCTGCTGCCTCCGGCAAATCAATGGTCGTTGGTGGCTCTGACGGTGACGCCCACGAACGCCATAGTGAACATGATGAACACCAATGGCGTGTTCTCGTCAACGCACAATTATCCTCACCCCGTCGCGCCGTTCGGGGGGACAACGATGATCGGAGACGATCCGGGCACGATTGGCGGGACTCTCACGTTCAGCGGAGAAATTGACGAGGTGGCCGTGTTCAATCAGGCCCTGAGCGAACTTCAGTTGCAAGCCATGTTCGCCAGTGGGTCCGGGCTCACGAATTTTCCAGCGACAAACACGGTGGCGCTCCTGTCAGCGGAGCCGCTTTATCCGCGCCAGTCAGCATTATTCTCTTCCGTGGATGGCGGCTCATACCCGATGACGTTCACCTGGCAGTTGGACGGGACCAATCTGACCGACGGCCCCAGCAGCGTCGGCTATATTTATGGCTCGGCCACGACGAGCTTGATGATCTCCAATCTGACGGTTGCCGACGCAAACCAGACCTTTAGCCTGACGCTCGTTTCCAGCAATGCGTCTGGCGCCTACACGAGCGCGGTTCCAGCCATGATGGCGGTGTCGCAGATTTCTGCGCCTGGCATCATTACGACAACCGAAAGGGAGGCTGCGGGCACAGACTGGAATACGGGTGCCAGTTGGAGTGACGGCAACCCGGTTTCACTATCCATATTTTCAGCGCCTGGAAGCACCTATGAAGTGGTGCCCGGCACATTGGAACGCTCCCCCGTCAGCACTAATGCCGTCTTTCCCGGTTCTGTTCTGGTACTCGAAGGCAATGGAGTGCTGTTGGATGGCAACGCCGCCAGTTTCGCCACCCAGACAACGACTGGAGAACTGCGTCTAAAAGAGTCTGGCACCGCCACGGCCACCAATCTCGGCATGGTCTATACGGTAGGAGGCAGCATCACATTCCCCGACTTGCAGTTAAATGGCGGGCAGATCGACAATGGAAACTCGAGCGCGGTTGAGTTGGACGGCCGAATTGACGTTTTGACAAATTCGGCGTTTTATGTGGACAGCGCAGCCGCCGGAAGCATCCGCTCTTACCTGGTGAATGCCTTCCTTACCGGCACAGGAACCGTTACGTACATGGATTTCGACGCCACGGGCTACACCAGCAACGCCCTGCTCATTTCCTGTCCAACCAATACGTTTTCCGGCCAGTGGAATGTTCAACAGGGTGTGCTCGTGGGCAATGCGCCAAATTCCCTTGGCACCAACAACATTTCGATCGGGTCTCTCGGGGCTCTTGAAACAACCTATGACCTGTCTAATGCGACCGCCGCACTGATTTTGAACGGCCAAATGCATTTATACACGGCGGATACGTTTTATGGAGTGATCCTGAATGGCACGAACATGGCTCCCGGCACGTATTCGTTCGCGCAGTTAAACAGTTCTTATCCGTCAAACTTCCCCGCATCGTGGCAGGTACAGGTGGGGTCTTTAACTGGCACGAACACAGGCGTTGGGAGCCTCACTGTTTTGGCTGTCTTGCCCCCGACGTTCACACAACAGCCGAGTTCCCTCTCGTTGTATCCGGGCCAGACGGCAAATTTCAGCGCCACTGCGCCGAACGCGACCTCTTATCGGTGGTGGTTCACTAATCTGAGCAATGTTGGCACGCCGCTTTCCGATGGGGGCGGCATTTCCGGCTCGGCAAGCAGCTCTCTAACCATTAGCAACGTAAGCTCCGCAAATGAAGGCACGTATGTTCTTGTAGCAACTGATGCGGGCGGTTCCGCCACCAGCGCCAGTGCCACCTTGACAATCCTCTCACCCGGTGGCCCCGAAACCATTACCACCACCGAATTTGAGGGCCAGGGCACAGACTGGGACACTGCGGCCAGTTGGAGCGTCGGCTTGGCGGCTTCGGTTTCCGTTTATGCGAATCCAGGAAGCACTTATGAGATCGTGGCGGGCACTCTGGAACGTACTCCGGTCAGCACGAACGCAGTATTCCCTGGAAATGTAATGGTGATTGATGGTGATGGGAACTTGCTGGATGGCAACAGCTCGACGTTTACAAATAACACGACTACCGGTGAACTGCGTCTGAAGGAGTCAGGCACGGTCACCGCCACCAATTTCGGCACGGTTTATACCCAGGGAGGCACTATAACCTTCCCGGACTTGCAGTTGAACGGCGGGCAAATTGACAATGGAAGCGCCAGCGCCGTCACCATCAACGGCCAAATTGACGTTCTGGCCAATTCCTCCATCTACGCCGACAGCGCCGCCGTCGGCTCCATTCGTTCAATTCAAATCAACGCGCTGCTCACCGGCACTGGAACGATTACCTATTCCTACCTGACCAACATCAATTACACCAACAACGATCTGATCATCTCCGGAGCAGCCAACACGTTCTCCGGCCAGTGGAACATCGAGCAAGGCGCTCTTCTCGGCAATGCGCCGAATTCACTGGGCACCAATTCGATTACAATCGGACCAACCGCGGCGCTGGAGACGACTTACAATCTCCGGGCTACAAACGGCACTCTCACACTGAACGGCCAGATGTATCTCTATCGGGACGACACGTTCCATGCGCTGAGCGTCAATGGCACTGCGGTTTCGCCCGGCACCTACACTTTCGCCCAGCTCCACAGCGCGTTCCCGGCGAATTTCCCCGTTACCTGGCCGGTCCAATTGGGTTCCAGCACCGGCACGAACACCGGCAGCGGCAGTATCACGGTTTTGACCGGGCCGGCGGCCCCTCTCCCCGCCACGATTGGCGTGGTCTCGGTCTCGGGGGGCAATATCACCATGAGCGGAAGCGGTGGCAAGCCCTCCGGCAGTTATCATGTCCTGGCGACGAGCAATGCCTCGACCCCGCTCGGCAGTTGGTCAGTCGTGGCAAGCGGCTCGTTTGCCGGGGACGGGAGTTTCTCAGTGACTTTCCCCGCAGCTCCCGGTCAGCCTCAACAGTTCTACGTAATTAAATCGCCGTAGGCTTGCCGGCTGGCGAACGCGGTTTTTGGGTTGTGGGCCCGGTCAATGAGGGCACTGGGCGGAGATGCGCCCGAATGTGACCGGGCTGGTCGTCATCCGTCCGAATCGACGGACGTAATTGGAAGGGATTTGAGATGAGTTATGCAGGTTTTTCGAATAAGGTGCGCGCTCAATTGCTCGTGTGCGCCTGGCTGGGAGTGGCCGCGAGCGCTCTGGGGCAACCGGCGCTGCAATTGGAAATCCCCTTCACTGACACCGGCCCGGGCACGACCGCAGCCGCGAGCACCAGTTCCCTGGGCGCATTTTCTCTTTCGTTGCTAAGCTCAAACGGCGCCCCGACCAATTTCCATGGCCCGCCGGGCAGCGGCGTCTCCGGCCTGGGCGTGGCGCTGGATTTCTCCGCGACTTCTGATTTCAGCTTCAGGGGCGGTGATTACTTTGGATTGGGGCCGATTGCGAAAGCGGCGGCCAGCACGGCGCTAAATTACGGGGCGGTCAAAAGCTTCACCGCGACAATTTGGTTCAAGCCCCACAACTATATCCTCTACCAGCAGGGCACCAGCGGCCCGCGCGTCTTTACGCTCGGCACCAATGCCGTCCTTGAACTGGGCGCGGCCAACAGCATTGGCTTGTATTTCGCTCAGGGGAACGAGGTTTCATTCAACTTCAACGGGACGGAATTGGATCCCTTGGCCCTGGAAGGCGGTCCAAACTACCTTCTGGACCAATGGTATTTTTACGCCATCACGTACGACGGCGTGACGGTGACTGCGTACCAAGGCACCGACGGCGCGGACGGAACGGTGGGGGTCTCGAAAATACTGAGCGGAAATCTACCAGGACAGACGCTCAACCTGGGCACGGCGGCGTCCCCCGGAAGCACTTTGCAGGTCGGCAATCGAGCCCAGGACCAGGAATATTCGTTTGACGGGTGGTTCAATGATTTCAGGTTCTACGCCTCGACAAACATCGTCACCGCTGCCAGCGCGGCCCAGATCGAAGACATCCGGTGGTCGGTCCTGGCGCCTGTCAATCTGGCAGTGACCATTCATGGCAACACAAATATCGTGACGTGGGACAGCCTCACCGGCGCGAGCGGTTACCTGGTTTATCGCTCGACCAATTCAACCGGCCCTTACTCGCAAATCGGCACTGGCCCGGTGCCCAGTCCAATCTATATGGACAGCCCTGCGCCGCCCGGAACCTGGTATTATCAGGTTGCCGCGGTGGATGGCAGCGGCGATTTCACTACGAGCGCAGTTTCGCAACCGATCCAAAACGTGCAGACCGGTCCCGGCACAGTGCTGACCAACCTGCTCGCGGCAAACATCACGGCGATTTCGGCGACGTTGAATGGCAAAGTTATTTCTGTGGTGGGCAGCACGCCCGCAGCTACTTTTTATTATGGCCCGGCGAACGGTGGGACCAATGCGGCGAACTGGGCCGGCAGCGTGAGCGTGGGGCTGGTGTCCGGTTCATTTTCAGCCACCGTTCAGGGATTGGGTTCCAATACCACGTACTTCTACACGGTCATGGGAAGCAATGACGTGGGAACCGTTTGGGCCGCGCCTTCCGTGAGTTTTGTCACTGAGGCCAGCTCGCTGCCGCAAATTGGCAATGCACCGGCGAATCAAGTTGAAGCGACCTTCGCCACATTAAACGGGCAGGTGCTCTCGGGGGGCGGCAGTCCTACCAGCGTTACACTCTATTATGGAACCACGGACGGCCAGACGAACCCTGCCAATTGGTCCTTTAGCGCGCCGATTGGTCCACAAACTGGCTTTTACGCCCAGACTGTTAGCGGCCTTTTGTCCAATACCACGTACTATTTTACTGCGGAAGCGGTTAATGCCGACGGTCCGCAATGGGCGAGCCCGTCGCTCTCGTTCACAACGGCGGCAACCAACCCGGTCTCCAGCCTGGTTTCAGTTTTGACATACAAGTACGATAATTTCCGCAGCGGAGCGAACACCAATGAGACCGTGCTCACGCCGGCGAACGTCAATGCCACCAATTTCTCGAAGTTATTCAGCTACACCGTGGACGGTTACTGTTACGCCAGCCCATTATACGTTGCGAACCTGCAGATTCCCGGCCAGGGAACGCACAACACAGTGTTTGCGTTCACGGAAAACGACAGCGTTTATGCGTTCGACGCGGACAGCAATCAGGGTCCGAACGGCGGCCTGCTTTGGCACACAAATCTTGGCATTGCGCTGATCAGCACTTACTACGCCACTCGTTATCACCACAATGTGCTGAACCCGCTCATTGGGATCACGGGCACACCGGTCATAGACCCTGCCAGCGGGACGTTGTATCTGGATGTTTTTTCCGGCAACGTTTCCAATACGCCGGCCGGGTTTCACACGATTCACGCCCTCAACATTACCAACGGCGCGGAACGACCTTACAGCCCTGTTTTGGTCGCTGCGTCTGTTCCCGGCTCAGGCGTGGATTCCAGCAATGGCGTGGTCACATTCAACCCGGGACACCAGATGAACCGGCCCGCACTGACCCTGTCCGGGGGCATGCTGTATGTTTGCTACGGCAGCTATGGGGACACCGACCCTTACCACGGCTGGGTGATGGGCTATAACGCCACCAACCTCCAACTCGTGACAAATTACGTGTTCGCCACCACGCCGAATGCAAAGATGGCCACCTTTGGCGTGAACGCCGGCGAAGGAGCGCTCTGGATGGGTGGCGACGGTCCTTGTGTTGATGCCGCCGGCAATCTTTACGTCATGACCGGCAATGGAAGCTTAAGCGCTCACACCAATGGCGGCGATTATGGCGACAGCTTCGTCAGGCTCTCCACGACCAATGGATTGGCAGTGGTGGATTACTTTAGCCCGTCCAATGCGGTTTCACTGGATGTGAACGACGAGGACCTCGGCTCAGGCGGACCGGTGATGCTGCCCGTCGCGGCGGGCAGCGCAGTACATCCTCACCTGCTGGTCGGAGCGGGGAAGGAAGGGCATATCTTCGTGGTGGATTGCGACAACTTGGGCCATTTCAATCCAGGCGTTAACCAGATCGTGCAGGAAGTGGGAAACGCCGTCGGCGGACTATGGAGCTCACCTTCCTATTTTAACAACCACGTGTTCTTCCAAGGCTCGGGGGATGTACTCAAATCGTTCGGAATCACGAATGCCGTGATGACCACCTCGCCCGTTACGAAGTCCGGGGTGAGCTTTGGGAGCGGTTACTCGACTCCGTCCATTTCCGCCAACGGAACCAGCAACGCCATCGCCTGGGTAATCCAAACCGACAGCTCGCCCAGCATCCTGCACGCGTTCAACGCCACGAATCTTTCCCAGGAGCTGTACAACAGCAACCAGAATCCGTCCCGCGACCAGGCCGGCGGATCTGTCAATTACGCTGTGCCTGTTGTCGCTAATGGGAAGGTGTTCGTCCGCGGCCAGTATTACCTCGCCGTTTACGGAGTTGGGAACTTCCTTCCGCCACCTGTAATCGCGCCCAATGGCGGCGTGTTCACCAATTCGGTCACGGTGAGCCTGTCCGAGGCAACCAATGGCGCGACGATTTATTACACGCTGGATGGTACGACGCCCACCATTCATTCATTCGCTTATACCGGGCCTTTTACTTTGACCAATTCAGCGGCAGTCAAGGCTCTCGCGGTGTTGGCCGGAGCCTTTAATAGTCCAGTGGCAACCGCCTCGTTTATCGACTCCTCAGCCATTGGGAGCGGCACTGGCTTGCTGGGTCAATATTGGTCGAACACCACGAGCGTTGCATTCACAAACGCCTCGTTCAACACTCCGCCAACATTGGTTCGGACCGACCCGACCATAAATTTCAATTGGGGCGCCAGCGGCCCGGCGCCCGCCATCGGGACATCCAACTATGTCGTGCGTTGGACCGGAACGGTACAACCTCAATTTAGCGGGGATTACACATTCTACACCACGGCTGACGATGGCGTCCGCTTGTACGTGAACGGCCAGTTGCTGATCAACGATTGGGTCACACAGGCGGTCACAACCGCAAGCAATCGCATCCCGCTTGTGGCGCAGCAGCTTTACAATATCGAACTGGATTACTTTTACAAAAGCGATAGCGGCTCTCAGGTATCCCTGTCTTGGAGCAGCGCTTTCGTCCCGCAATCCCTGATTCCGCAGGCGCAGCTCTATTCTTACACCAACCCGCCGCCGACAATCGTTATTTCCAGTCCGGCCAGCGGCTCGGTCTATACCGCCTCCGCGAGTGTCAGCATTGGGGCAATGGCCGACGCTCCTTACAATCCCATCAACTCGGTCGCTTTCTACGCTAATGGAAACTGGCTCGGCACTTTGAACTCCAGCCCAAATGCGCCACTTTATACCCTGACCACAACGGGCTTTAACCAAAACCTTGGCGGCGAAAGCTTGAACTCTGCCGAGGTTAGCGCGACTCCGCTCGGGGACGCCAATCTTACTACCACCACTGTGCAGGCGGCGGCAACGGATTGGACTGCTGCCATCTGGAAGACCAACGGAGTCGGCACCGCGGTCTCACCCGTTGCTGGAAACAACTATGCCGCGATAACCGACGGCACTGCGATTGGAAATAGCCTCAATAATACGCGCGTTCGCTCCCCGGCCACCGCGGGCAATTACACGTTCCCAGGTGATTCGCTCACTTTGAATACGAATACGGAATTGCGGGCCAAAAATGAACCCGGAACACTCACCTTTAACGGGGTGGGAGCCAATCCGGGGTTGGTTCTCAATGGCGGAATGCTCAATGGCGGCACCGACGGCCCTTTGACCATTGCGGGAACGGTTCGCGTGATCAGCCAATCGTATGACTCGATGCAAGGCGCGAACGGCGGGGGCGGCGGGCTGGCGCCAAATCCCCGTCCCCTGACCATCTCCGCCAACCTGAGCGGCTCCGGCAACATTGTGGTCATGAACTGCGCCACCAATGCGCCCGAAGTCATCTCCGGCGTCTCGAACACGTTTTCCGGCCAATGGATAGTACAGGCCGGGTGGCTGCAAGGCGCAACCCCTGGTTCCCTTGGCACTAATGGCATTACGGTTGACCCGCTTTACCTCGGGTTTTTGCCGACGATGCCTGGCGCAAGCTCTCCAGCCGGCCCGGCGGCCCTTGAAGTCAATTATGACCTGAATAGCTCCGGCACGTTGACTCTGGTCAACGGCGGCTTGATGAGTCTTCATCAAAACTGCACGTTTGCCGCAGTCGACATCGAAGGCGCCTCCCTTGGAGCCGGCACTTACTCCTACGCGCAATTGAGCGGCCGTTTCCCGAACAACTTTTTGCCGGGCGGCTCGGGATCCATCACCGTTGCTCCCCCTGCCATTTCCGGTCCCGGCCCGGTGCTGCCCCCGACCGGAGTGAGCGCCATCGCTTCCAATGCCCAAGTATACCTGTCATGGAATGCGTGCGTCGGAGCAACCAATTACAACGTAAAACGCTCCACTGCCAGCGGCGGTCCTTACACCACGGTGGCGAGCCTGCCGGGCACGAACTACACCGACAGCGGGTTGGCAAATGGCACGACCTATTATTACGTCGTTACCGCTGTTTCTCCGCCCGGCTACATTTTAACCGCCGTTGCCACTGATGCCAGCGGATTAAGCACCACGGCCGCGCCCGTGTTTATCAACGTCAATTCGGGAAGCGGACTCGCCTACGGTCTGGCGACCAATGGTGTGATCGGCCCTTTCCTGAACACGAACATGCCAGGCGTCATTCCCGCCATTTTGCCGGGCAATCTTCCGCTATTGCTTTCGCAGTCGGGCGCGTACATCAACACGCCCACGCGTACGCCCGTGAGCGGTCTGATTTCATACGCTCCCAACACGCCGCTCTGGTCGGATGGCGCGGTCAAGAGCCGTTACATGGCGGTGCCGAACAATGGCGGCCTGATCACCCCGGACGAACAGATCGCCTTTCAGCCGACGAACTCGTGGAACTTCCCAGCCGGCACGGTCTTCGTCAAAAACTTTGACCTGGTGGTAAACGAGACGAACGCCAGCGTGCCATTGCGACGATTGGAAACGCGCTTGCTGGTGCGCGACGTCAACGGCGGGGTTTACGGCGTCACTTACAAATGGCGGCCTGATAACAGCGACGCCGATTTACTGGCCACGAGTTTGAATGAGGACATTCTCATCACCAATACCACCGGGATTCGCACCCAGACCTGGTATTATCCCAGCCCGGCGGATTGCCTGACCTGTCATACGCCCGTCGCCAATTATGTCCTGGGTGTTAATACCCGCCAGCTCAACGGAAACCTGACCTATCCCGGAGGGGCGACGGATAACCAACTCCGCGCGTTGAACCGGCTGGGTATGTTTTATCCCGCCATCAACGAATCAGGCATTACGAATTTCGCGCAGCTCTCGCCGCTCACCAATTCCAGCGCTCCCTTCGAGCAGCGAGCCCGTTCCTATTTGGACGCCAACTGCGCACAGTGCCACCAGCCTGGCGGCACGGGCATCACGTTCGACGCGCGCTACGACACGCCGCTGGACCTCCAATACATAGTCAACGTCCCGGCGCAATTCTCCCTTGGCTACGACCACGCCTGCGTCGTGAAGGCGCAGGACGTCTGGCGCTCGATGATTTATCAGCGCATGAATACGCTCAACCACAGCATCCAAATGCCGCCATTGGCGAGAAATTCAATTGATACAAACGCCGTCTCGGTCATGGCCGGTTGGGTCGACAGCCTGCCGGGCATGCCCGCGCTGCCGCCGCCCATCATCATGCCCAATGGCGGCGCATTTGATCAAATGGTCGCCGTGACCATTCAGGCGTCCGACACCAACGTCGCGGTCCACTACACCCTCGACGGCAGCCTTCCCACCGCCAGCTCGCCCGTTTATTCGACGCCGTTGCTGGTATCCAATACCCTGACGCTTTCAGCCAATGAATTTGAAACCAACTTCAACAACAGTGTCGCCGCGAGCGCGTTATTCCTTTTCCAGCCGTTGTCATTGACTTCAGTGAATTTTGGCGTCAAACAGGCCTTCCAGGCGCAATTGTCCGGCACGATCGCTGGCGATAGCTACGTATTGCAAGCCACGACGAACTTTATCAACTGGACGCCGCTCACTACGAACTTCGCCGCCAGCAACACGATCAACCTGGTGGACCCTGGCGCGAGCAATTATCCGGTCCGCTTTTACCGCGTGCTGCGCCAATAAGTACCTGACCATCACCGCCTCGGTCGCTTTAAAGCGATTATTCCAGAAGAGGAAGGCCGTGCCTCCGGCCGGCTGGTGTTTGCGCCTGCTCCGTCCCCTTAAGACTGGACTCCGTACTGGCCGCTCTTGACCTGCCGCCGGTCCGCTGGCTAAATCATCCCGCAACCAATCACCACCATGAAGAAATCCATATTACCAGGACTTTTCGCTCTTGTCTTATCTGGCGCAACCATGCTCGCCCAGACTGATCCCGGCCAACCGCTCCCTGAAAAGCCGGATGCGCAGGGGTGGGTCAAACTTTTTGATGGCAAGACACTCAGTGGCTTTACCGCGCCGGATCCCGGGCGCTGGGAAATGAAGGATGGCGTGCTTACCGGCCAAGGGCCAAGGAGCCACTTGTTCAGCCCGTTTGTCTATACGAATCTTGAGTTCAAGTCCGAAGTAAAACTCAATCACAGCGGCAACAGCGGCATGTACTTTCGCGCCGCTCTCGGCAAGGACTGGCCAAAAGGTTACGAGGCCCAGGTGGAAAACACCAGTCCCGACCCGCAACGGACGGGCAGCTTGTATAACTTCCATAAGGTGGGCGAACAACTCGTCCCGGATGACACCTGGTGGACACAGCACGTGATTGCGATCGGCAATCACATTATTATCAAGGTCAACGACAAGATTGTGACCGATTTCGTTGATGAGAAGAACACTTACGTGTCGGGTCACCTGGCCTTCCAGCAGCACAACGACGGCAGCGTGGTTGAGTTCCGCAACCCAATGGTCAAACGGCTGCCGAATGATGAGCAAGCCGCCTGGGCCGAAGCGAAGAAGGACATGCCTGGCTTGAAATAAGCAAAAACGCGAAGGATTCACCTTCGCGTTCGGAGGTCAAATTCTCGCGCCTTGGTTTAGCGCTTGAACTGCATCGGTGAGGCCTGGGGCATTTCGTGGGCGCAAGGCTGGTTGGTCGGCGCGTCAGCCGGGCGTTCGTTCCGGCTGATCAGGTTATTGGCGAGCATGTATGCTTCGACTTCCTCGCCGCTGATGTCCGGCAGCATGTGGCCGTTGATTTCCACGCAAGGGCTGAGCATCTGGCCGCTCTTTTCAATCATCTCCTGCCGTTGCAGAGGATCGTTGATAATGTCGCGATCTTCAAACGGCAGATCGTACTTGCGCATGATGGCCCGCACGCCCTGGCTCCAGCCGCAACTCGGTTTCAAATAGGCGATAATCTTTGGTTTGTTCATAATTTAAAGTCACCACTAAATTGCCATAGCTCCCAGTTTTGGCAACCTCTCATTTGGCCTTCGAAGAATATCGAACTCGCGGTTTCCTGTTGCAGATTCCGACCGGTAATCTGATAACGTGTCCCTGTGCAATTCCTTCGAGGTCCGAAAACCGTTGCGGCCGCCGCGCCAATGCGGGTCCTGATCGTGCCGGACAAATTCAAGGGCACCCTCACCGCCACTGCCGCCGCCAAGGTCATCGCCAAGGGCTGGCGCCAGATCCGGCCGCAGGACAAAGTGGAACTGCTCCCCATGAGCGACGGCGGCGATGGATTCGGCGAAGTGCTCAGCGCTCAAGTCCACGCTCAAGCGATTCGGCTTCAAACGGTGGATGCTGCCCGCCGGCGTTGCCGGGCTTTATGGTGGTGGGAACCGAAGAGCAAAACCGCGATCATCGAGTCCGCGAACATTATCGGTCTTGCCCAATTGCCACCGGGCAAGTTCCATCCGTTCGAACTGGATACGTCCGGTCTGGGAGCGGTTATTCGTGCTGCGGCAAACAAAGGCGCGCGACATTGTCTCGTGGGCATCGGCGGCAGCGCGACCAACGACGCCGGGTTTGGCTTGGTGCGCTCGCTGGGCTGGGGATTCGCGAACCGCTCCGGCCAGGCCATTACCCAATGGACACAACTCCACACGCTGGCCAACTTGCATCCGCCGGAATCGACGCCGCTTTCTCCGTCTTTGATCGTCGCCATGGACGTCCAGAATCCTCTGTTGGGCGCGCAGGGTTGCACGCGAGTTTACGGCCCCCAAAAGGGGCTTCGTCCAGGGGACTTTGCTCTCGCTGAGCGCTGCCTGCGCCGCTTGGCGCGCGTCACCGAACGCCATTTCGGAGTCGATTATGCGCAGCAACCCGGCGCGGGGGCCGCAGGTGGTTTGGGCTTCGGGTTCAGTTGTTTTTTGGGCGCACGATTGGAATCCGGGTTCGAGGTGTTCGCGCGTTACTCGGGTCTGGTAAAACGGATCGACAAGGCTGACGTGGTTCTCACCGGCGAAGGCGCGATTGACCGCCAAACCCTGATGGGCAAAGGCGTGGGACAAATTGGTCAGTGGTGTCGCAAGCGAAAAATTCCCTGCCTTGCTTTCGCTGGAACCGTGCTGGCCAATGAAACCAAAGTTTGTTTCACGTCTGCCCGGAGTCTGACGGAACTGACGACGTTGAGAGAGGCCAAGGCGCGAGCCGCCTTTTGGCTGGAGAGATTGGCGATCCAAGTGGCAAGGGAATGGCAGCCGATGCGAAAGCGTTGAATCCGAAAGTCCGCCAGGTCCTGGAGTGCGGTGTCACCGCTTCGCTTTGCCACAGCACTCCAGGACCTGGCGGACCTTCGAACGCGCTCCGTGATTGCGTTGCAGGCGTCGCAGAGGTAGCGTTTCCTTATGAATCTGGAAGATCATTTGGGCGACATCATCAGAAAGGGCCGCAAGGCGGCGAACGTTTCTTCACAGCAAGCCGCAGCCGCGGCGGGATTGACGGAACCGGAATTGGCCGCGCTGGAGGAGTCAGGCAAATCGGTAAAGCGACTGAATTTTGCCGCGCTGGCTGCCTTGCTTCATTTGAACCCGGGCAAACTCGAGGGAATCGCGAACGGCTGGTTACCCTCAGAACCCGATCTCGGCACGTGGCGAGAACTGCGCCGCATCCAGACTGAACAAGGCGGGATGGCGGTGAATTGTTATTTAGCCTGGGACGAAGTTTCACGCGAGGCGGCGTTGTTTGACACCGGTTGGACCGCCCAGCCGGTCATCTCGCTGATCGAGGAAAACCAGCTTCAACTCCGGCATATTTTTCTGACCCACTCGCACGAAGACCACATCGCCGGACTTGCGGCGTTGCGTGAGAAGTTTCCCAAAGCCCACCTCCACACCAACGCCAAAGGCGCGCTGCCCCAACAACGGATCCGGGCAAACGATTTTATCCATCTCGGCAGTTTGCGCATCACCAACCGCGAAACACCCGGCCATGCCGAGGACGGGATAACTTACATTATCGGCACATGGGCGGATGATGCGCCCCATGTGGCCATCGTGGGTGACACGATTTTCGCCGGCTCGATGGGCACCGGCAATCAATCCTGGGACTTGGCGAAACAAAAGATTCGCGAACAAATCCTTTCCCTGCCGCCGCCAACACTGATTTGCGCCGGTCACGGCCCATTCACGACCGTCGCCGAAGAGAAAGCGCACAATCCCTTTTTCTAAATCAGGTCGCGCGAGCTTTCTTCGCCAACAAGACCTCCCGTCCGACCAAATAAAGAAAGAGCGTCAGCGCGGCGAAAGGAATTAACGCCAGCCAATCAGAATTTGGCCCGGCATAGAAAGGATTCTTCGCTTCCGCCCATGACGTGGTTGCCGTATCTACTTTCGTGAGTACGCCCACCAGCAAGGCGATCAGGATGCCGGCTATCGCCCCGCCTGCGATATAGCCGCTGGCCAGCAGCACGCCCGCGCTTTTGTCGCTTTCGGCGGCAAGTTGCGCCTCATCCAGATTGTGTTCGCTCAACCGCATGCGCATCCGGCGGTCAACCAGCCATCGTACCAGCCCGCCAACGAATACCGGCAGCGACGAGGAAATCGGCAAATAGACGCCGACCGCAAAAGCCAGTGACGGTATGCCTGACATCTCCAGCACGATCGAAATCATCACTCCGAACAGCACTAATGCCCACGGCAGTTTGGCATCCAAAATTCCCTTGATAATGTAGGACATCAACACCGCTTTGGGCGCCTGGAATTTTAGTGCGTCTGTCCCATCGGGCCGCTTTTTGAATGAACCATTTATGCCGGGATCAACGAAGTACACTGCCTCACCCTGTTCGTTAACGAGGTATCTGCCCGCGCGGCCGCCGATGTCGTCTGTCTTCTGCCAGACACGATACGTCAGAGGATCACTTTCAGCCTGGGGGCCGCTGATTTTCTCCGGCGCGCCCAGCTTTGCGTCCGCTGGGGCGTGCAATCCCGGGGCCACTTGTTTTGCCGGGACGTACACCGTTCCGGACGCGTTGACACTCAAAAGGATTGGCCCCAGCGCCAGCGCCGATGCTGTCGCGCCAATCAAAATTGCGATCTGCTGATACTTCGGAGTCGAACCCAGCAGATAGCCAGTCTTGAGATCCTGCGACGTCGAGCCGCCGTTGGAAGCCGCGATGCAAACGATGCCGCCGACTGACAATGCCGTGACGTAATAGCCGCCTCCGGTCCATCCCACGATCACGAAAATTAGACACGTCAGCAGCAATGTGGCCACGGTCATGCCGGAAATCGGATTCGAAGAGGAGCCGATCTCTCCGGTCAGCCTTGATGAAACAGTGACGAAGAGGAACCCGAAAACCACTATGAGAATCGCGCCCAGGATATTCATGTGCAACGACGGCGCGAGCAAAATGGCAAGAACGAGCGCCACGCAACCCCCCGCAACGAATTTCATTGAGAGGTCGCGGTCCGTTCGCAACACGTTCTCACGGGCGCTCATCGCGGCGGCGCTAAAATCGGCCAGGCCGGCCCGGATGCCATGCCAGATGAGCGGCGCCGAACGCAGCAGACTGATGATTCCACCTGCCGCCACGGCCCCGGCCCCGATGTAAAGGATATAGGCGCTGCGAATATCATTGGGAGCCATGTCCTTGATCGGGATCGATCCGGGCGCAAGCGCGCTCGTCATGCCTTCTCCGAAAAACTTGATGAGCGGAATCAGAATCAGATACGACAAAACGCCCCCCCCTGCCATAATCGAGGCAATTCTCGGACCAATGATGTAACCAACCCCAAGCAACTCCGGCGAAATCTCCGCCGCGATTGAACCCGCCTTCAGCGGCGCGCCAAAAATCTTTTCCGGCGTGTCCTTCCATAGCTTCAACGCGGACATTGCCGTTTTGTACAGGAGCCCGATGCCGAAGCCAGTGAAGATGGCTAATGCGCTCGGGCCGCGATCACCGTGCATGCGATCTCTCGCGCTGGCCTCTTTTTTTGCGGCGTCCGAGGACAGCGCGCGTGACTCTTCATCCGCGCCTGCCTTGAGCACTTCAGCACAAGCGGTTCCTTCCGGGTATTTGAGTTCCTTGTGTTGCTGCACGATTAACGCCCGGCGCAAGGGAATCATCATCAAAATCCCAAGTAACCCGCCGAGCAGCGCTACCAGCATGACGTGCGTGAATTCCAGGTCGAAACCAAGGATCATGATCGCCGGCATTGTCACCCCAATGCCGAAAGCGATGGATTCCCCCGCCGAGCCGGCGGTCTGCACGATATTATTCTCGAGGATGGTGGCGTCCTCGCCGCCCAACTTTGACCATGCCCTAAACAATGCCAGGGAGATCACCGCCACCGGAATGGAAGCGCTGACGGTAATGCCCACCTTAAGCACCAGGTACAGCGAAGACGCTCCGAATATTACCCCCAGGATCGTTCCCAAAATGATCGCCCGCGGTGTGCACTCGCGCATCTGGACCTCGGGCGGAATGTAGGAATGAACCGTCGAATCGACGGTGGAATTGGAAGTTGGGCGTGTTTCAGTGGCCATAGCTCGCAGGTTCGCTTTTCAAACCCGCAGGCACTCTAACGTCGACTCTTGCCCTATTCAACGAGGTTTTGGGCATTAAAGAAATTCCCTAGTTAGCGGGCTTCAATGACCGGCCTCGCGGGCCAACGGGCCCGGTTCATACCAACTGGGCCAACGGCCCAGGACGTCGGCATAGAGGAATTACGAGCACCAACGGCGCGATTCACCGGCCCGGGTTGTTTGGCGTGATGCTGACAAGGGCATTTGGGCCGGGCTTTCAGCCCTCGCGGTGATTGCGATAGAAAACCTGGGCCGCTGGCCCAGGCTGGTATAAAGGCGCGCCGTTGGCGCTACGGATATTACGGTTTCGCCGTAATCGGCCGCACCTTGATGTTCCGGAACATCACCTGGCCATGATCGCCCTGGAGCGCGAGGTAGCCAATGTCTGATTTGGCAAAATTGGGCATTTTACCAAATTTGCTCTTGGCCACGCGCTCGTTGAAGTCGTCGCTATGAAGAACATATTCGAAATACTTCACGCCGTTGATTTCATGAATGCATTTCTCCGGGCTGACTACGAGGCGGACATGGTTCCATTCACCAACGGGCTTGGTGGCGTCCAGGGTCTTGCCGGTCTTGGGATCATCCGGCGGTTGATACAAGGCATACAGCCATCCGCAACGGATTTTGTCGGCGGCTTTTTCATTATCCTCAAGCTGAAACTCCGGGCCGGTCGCCCACACCGCTCCACCCTGATCGGTGACGTGATACATGATTCCACTATTGCCAGCCTCGGAAATGTTGTAATCCAGTTGCAGTTCAAACCAATCGTATTTGCCCGTGGTTACAATGTCACCCGCATTGTGCGGATCAGCGCAAACCAACGCGCCGTCCTTGACCTGCCAACCGGATCGGACCCCGTCCGACTTGAAATTATGCCAGCCGTCGAAGTTGGTCCCATTAAACAACGATACCCACCCTTCGGCTTTTTCCTTTTTGGTGAGCGTGTTGGGCTCGGCGGTTTCGGAGTGGTTGGTGACACAAGAGGTAACGGCCAGCGACAACGCGGCCAGTCCGACGAAATAAATGCGGTTCATATTACGCGCATGTTGGCCGGAAGCCGCAGCTGTCGCAAGTCGGAAATTACGGCGAAATCCTATGGGTTTTGTATGGATCCTCGCGCTCAAAGTTGAACGGCCCTCGGGACGCTTAATGATCGCATCCAATCAGATTCTCCGCTGCCGGCGCTTGCTCGCAGATCACGGCATTGTGGTTCCGGCGGATTATGCTGCGATTCCGTTAAGGGACGAATCGAGCGTGGAGAAAAGATCGATTCGCCCAAACGAAGGACCGCCGGGTTAATTCACTGACTTTTCGCAGGCCAGGAACCTGTTGCATCACGGTGTCAAAGTCGGCGTCGTCCTGCGATTATCGCCCATAGACAACCCGCCCATCTGCTACCGTAGCCATCACTCGGGTATTCAGTATCTCGCCAGGATCGATTTCAAAAATGTCCCGGTCGAGCATAACCAGATCGGCCAGTTTGCCGGGCGTGATTGTTCCTTTTATGTGATCGGCGAATTCTGCGTAAGCGGAGCCAATTGTGTAAGCACAAACCGTTTCTTCCACGGTAAGTTTCTGTTCCGGGAACCAGCCCGCCGGGTGTTTGCCGTCCAAGGTCCGGCGCGTCACAGCCGCATAAACGCCAGTCATGGGATCCAGCGGCGCGACCGTCCAATCCGAACCGAACGCCAGTGTCGCACCAGTTTCGAGCAATGAGCGAAACGCGTACGTCCCCTGGCAGCGTTCCTTGCCAATGCGTTGCTGACACCAGCGACCGTCATCAATCGCGTGATACGGTTGCATGGAGGCGATGACGTGTTCGCGGCCAAACCGCGGAATTTCGCTCGAACGGAGATGTTGCGCATGCTCGATGCGAAAGCGACGGTCGCGCGGGCCGTTCGCTGCCGCCACCTCGCGATAGACGTTCAGGATTTGTTCGTTGGCCCGGTCGCCTATGGCGTGGATGAACACCTGCAACCCCGCGCGATCCGCCGCGAGCACGCGCTTCAACAGCATGCCTTCGGGAAACATATCGGGACCGGGCAGGCCGCACGTGTCCGGCGTGTCGGTGTATGGTTCGAAAAAAAGTGCCGTGGACGAACCGAGACTGCCGTCCGAAAACGCCTTCAACCCGCCGATGCGCAACATATCGTTGCCGAAGGGCGCACGAATGCCGGTATTGCCCAATCGTTCCCAACGGGACAATGGAGTCAGCCCGTAAATGCGCGTCTTGAGTTGGCCGGATTCGAGCAGCTTCTGGAAAACTCCCACATCGGCGCCAGTGGACATATCCTGCACACTGGTAACCCCCAAACTCGCCGCATAATCAGTCGCGGCGCGGGCAGCGGTCAGTTTCTTCTCAAAGGTATTGTCCGGGATGATTTTCTCCACGTACGACATGGCGGCGTCCTTGAGCAAACCAGTCGGTTCCCCCGCCCCGTCGCGCACGATCATTCCCGCATCCACCTCGCTGGTCGCGCGCGTCACGCCGGCGAGTCTGAGGGCAGCGCTGTTCGCCAGGGCCATGTGGCCATCCAGCCGACTGACGAAGACCGGGTTGTTCGGCGTTGCGGCATCGATCCATTCCTTGGTCGGCAGCGGCGCGCCCGGCCAGCGTTCGTGGTCCCATTCCCCACCCAAAATCCATTGACCTGTGGGCACCTTCTCCGAAAAGCGAGCGATGCGCTCGGCGAATTCCTGCGGCGATTTGGCATCGCGCAAATCGACGTTCGCCAATTGAAAGCCGCCCATGAGAAAATGAACATGCGCATCATTGAATCCCGGGAGCACCAACTGTCCGCCAGCATCAATCGTCCGTGTGCTCCGGCCCGCCAATGTGCGAATGTCCGCCGTTGATCCGACTGCAGCAATTCGGTTCCCAAATATGGCCACCGCCTGCCCGGCAGGATTGGCCGGGTCCATCGTTCGCACTTTGGCATTCAATATAACGAGATCAGCGTTCATCGATGGGCTTGTTTATGACAGGTCTGTTGGGCTTGTCACCCGTGTAAATATGTAATCAGAAAGGAAACTCGCAGGGACTGGACTTCCGTTTGGAATCCCGGCTTTAGCCGGTGGCGCGTCGCATTGCCGAGCGGGTTGAGGTCTCTCGTGTCACCGTGCTCCGCATTTTGGACGCCTTCCCGCGGTTCGCTTTGCGCTGGACTGGTTTACGAACGGTGTTATTGTTTGATCGGTATGTCAACCCAAGCGCCCCCGGCGCCTCAGAAAATCAACCTCCGCCGTCCCGAAATCATGGAGGCGGTCCAAGCCCAGGTATTGTCACATTATCGCAGCGAATTGGTCGAGCGCATCCGCGCCAAAGGCCATGTCCTCTCGGCCGACGGCTTGAGCGTAAAGCTCGCGAAGGAATTCGGCTTTTGTTACGGCGTTGAGCGCGCCATTGACCTCGCGTACGCCGCGCGCCGAGCTTATCCCGACCGGCGAATTTTCCTGCTCGGCGAAATCATTCACAACCCCGAGGTGAACGACCAAATCGGCCGCCTGGGAATCGCCACCATCGCCAGCAATCCCCGGGACGAGGAAATCAACCAGTTGCGCCCGGAGGATCTCGTCATTATTCCGGCGTTCGGCACCGAGGTTGCCACCCGTCGGAAATTGGAGGAAAAAGGCTGCCTGTTCGTGGACACGACTTGCGGAGATGTCATGAGCGTCTGGAAACGCGTGCGGCAATATTCCAAGGATTCGGTCACGAGCATCATCCACGGCAAAGCCTGGCACGAGGAAACCAAGGCCACCAGTTCCCAGGCGCGCGCCAACGGCGGCGGGCATTATCTCGTGGTCTTCACGCTCGCCGAAACCGATTACGTCTGCAATTACATCCTGAATGGCGGCAACAAGGACGAATTTCTGGCCAAGTTCAAAGGCGCTTATTCGGAAGGCTTTGATCCGGACGTCCATTTGCAAGCCATCGGTGTGGCCAACCAAACCACGATGCTCCGCGGCGAAACCGAAGACGTCCAGCGCCGGTTGAAAAATGCGATGATCCAGAAGTTTGGCGCCGGCGAAATCGAGAAGCATTTCCGCTTTTTCGACACCATTTGCGGCGCAACCCAGGACCGCCAGGATGCGCTCGAAAAACTCTTGCGCGAACCCATGGACCTGCTGGTGGTTATTGGCGGTTACAACTCCTCCAACACCTCTCATCTCGCCGAGATGGGCGAGGCCAAGCTGCCCACTTATTTCATCAAGAACGCCGCCAAAATGGTTTCGGACAAACTGATCGTCCATTACGATCAGCACAAGGGCAAGGAAGTCGAAACCCAGAATTGGCTGCCCGCGGGCCCGATTACGGTCGGCATCACCGCCGGGGCTTCCTGCCCCAATAACCTGATCGAAGATACGATTCGGCGGCTGTTCGAACTAAGGGGCATTTCGGTGAAGGAATTGTTGGAAGGCAATTAGGAGTGAGGGCGGAAATTAATACCAAGCACCAAGCGGCAGGCGCCAGAAAAACACCAAGTCCCAAACTTCAAAAGCTGCTTCCGAGTTTCGTCGCGGCTTCTTCGATTTGGCGCTTGGGAGTTGGTGTTTCTGTGAAGCTTGGTGTTTGGCGCTTGGAGGTTCGCTGAAAGCGCATGCCCCGTAACCGCGAAGAACTCGAGCAGATGGAGCGGCGGAACCTCGCGCCTTATGCGCAGTTCAGTGCCGACTCTCGCGGCCGCAAATACCCCGAACCGCCCCCGGAATGGCGCACGCAATATCAGCGCGACCGTGACCGCGTCATTCATTCCCGGGCCTTTCGGCGGCTCGAATACAAAACCCAGGTTTTCCTCAACGGCACCGGCGATCACCTGCGCACGCGCCTGACCCACACGATGGAAGTGGCGGCCATCACCCGCAACATCGCCCGCGCCTTAAGACTCAACGAAGACCTCGCCGAGACCATCGCCCTCGCTCACGATCTCGGACATTCGCCGTTCGGCCACAAGGGAGAAACCGTCCTGAACAAGCTGATGAAACGGCACGGCGGCTTCGAGCACAACCGCCACAGTTTGCGCATCGTGGAGGAATTGGAGCAAAAATATCCGGGCTTCCCCGGGCTGAACCTGAGCTGGGAAGTGCGCGAAGGGCTCATCAAACATTACACCAGTTACGATCACCCGAGCAAACGCAAGGGCTTCGACGCCAAATCGTCCTCGCTCGAAGCACAGGTCGCCAACCTCGCTGATGAACTCACCTATTGCAGCCACGATCTCGACGACGGCCTGGATTCCGGTTTGTTGTCCGAGAAGCAGCTCAATCGCGAAGTGCGCCTCTGGCGTCAAGCCGCGCGCACGGTCAGGAATGAATACGGCGAACTGCCGGATGAGTGCCGGCGTTATTTCATCATCCGCTGCATCATTGATCTGCAGGTCAAGGACGTGGTCGAAACCACGGAAGCGCACATTCTCAAAGCGGACGTGCAGAGCGCGGACGATGTTCGTTTGCAACCCCGGTCGCTGGTTCAACACAGCCCTGAACGGCGCGAACTGAACCTGGAACTGCGCGATTTCCTGTATCAAAACCTGTACTACAACCCCGTGGTCCACGGCCCAAATTTGCGCGCCGTCCGCATGCTCGATGATTTGTTCAACTACTACCTCAAGCATCCCGGGCAAGTCGGCGAACAAACCCGCAAACGTTTTCGCAAAGAAGGCCGCCACCGCGCCATCTGTGATTACCTCGCCGGCATGACCGACCGCTACGCCATGCAGGAGCATGAGCGGGTGTTTGGGCCGACGCCGTAGGAAACCAAGCTCCAAACACCGGGAAGAGCCGGCTTCCCCCGGTCCTTAAAATCCGCCCGTTCACTGCGCCTCCGGTTTCTTCGGCGTAATAACAATTTTCCCATCCTTGATCTGGATGGTTTCAAACCGGCTGATCGCGGCGGCGTTCGAGGGATTGTTCTGCATGCCTTGGGTAAAATTCACCTGCCTGAGATGGGACATGAGCTCATCCGGCAACGGCTTGCCTTTGACTTCCAGCGCATCGATGAAAACCGAAAGCTGCTGGTTGGTGAGCATGGCTTTAAACGCCACCGCGCCGTTCAGATACCGCCCTTCCGTGTGAATGAACGGCACGCGCAGGATCTTGTCCGCGCGCAAACTGACCTGTCCCTCGATACGATCGCCTCCGACTCCGACGTGCAGCCCATTTTGAAAAGTCTTCATCTGGGCTGTGCCGGAGGAAAAGGCGTCATTCAGCAGGCCGTTTAAATCCCGGCCCGTCAACACCAGCGGTGGGGCATTGCTGCCCGCATCGAGCGCCTGGCTGAACGCGCTCAACCGGTCCTTCAAAGCTTTGAGTTCCTCGGCCGGCATTTCCTCGTGAGGCAGCGCCATCGGTTGCGTGTCCGTGTATTCCGCGATCTTGGCGTTCCAAAGCTTGATGTAATGGCCCATCACCAGCACAAACGTCGTCCCGATCACGAATACGAACACCAGGCTGATGATGCAGCCGTAGAAAAAACAGCCGCGCCCTTTGGGCGGCGTGGTTCCGGACGGGGTAATGGTTGGCGTGGTCATTTCTTCCATTTTCGAACGTTAATTGTTGGCCGAATCGGAGGCGGCAGGGGGAGTTTTTTGGGCGGAACCGGCGCTGGCGGTGCCACCGGCGGCTTCGGCGGCTCGGGCGCTTTGATTTCCATCGATTGGATTTCGTGCGAGAGCCAGTCCTTGCCTGCGGTGGCGAGTTCACCAATTTTCGTTTCCGGAAATTTCATCTCCCCGATCTTGAATTCCGCGAACGATTTGAACGCGCCCAACTCCTGCCCGGCCAACGCGGACAGCGATTGAACGGACGGCGCGGCAGCCGTTTCCAAAGTCTGATAACCGTTCACCACCCATTCCAGCCTGCCGGTTTCGATTTCCACCATCAATCCATGCACCGGCACCCTGGGCCCGATGAGCGGGCTGTGCCGGACAAAGTCAGCCGCTTTGATGACATTCTGGCGCTCGCTCGCGAACAGGCCGAAATACTCGGTTAAATTGTCCGGCAACGCCGTTCGGTCAACGCCCAGCTTGCGAAAAGCGTCGGTCAATGCCGAAGTCGAGGTTTTGCAAACCAGGCAATCGTTGTGGCCAATGACCGCAATTTCCTTCGCCCCCTTGACCGCGCAAGCCAGGGCCAGGGAACGCATCGTGCTGCTGAGCGGCCCGGTGATGATATTGCCCGCGTTGCGCAACCAGATGAACTTTTCCTTGGGCAGCCCGAGCACCTCGGGAAACAACGGATTCAACCGGGGATCGATGCACGTGAGCGCCGCCAGCGGCAGCGACTCGGCAAACTCCGCCGGATGCAGCCCCGCCGAGGCATCCCCCGCCAGCGCCCGGTGGTTCGCGTCAATGATGGCTTCAAAGAGTCGCACGATGTGTGAAGGTATGGAGTCCCGGCTTTAGCCGGCAGGATTTCCGCCAGCTTGAACGCGCTTGAGTTTTCAGTTCATGGTGTTGTCGCAAGCCTTGCCGCCTGAAGGCGAAACCCGATGTTTGGTTGCTCTCATGCGGTGGATCTTCGGGTTCCCCGTCCGGCAACAAAATAAATGATCGCTCCCAAAAAATGCGTCAGGGCGATCACCAACACCCACACGATTTTCTCGTCGTCCCTGATGCGGTCGTTCTTGACGCAATCGATCAGCATCCAGATCCAAAACACAAAACTCAACACGGCCAGCGGGATAACGAGCAATATCGCGAGCAGCAGAAATATTTCGCCACCGCCGAGAGTTAAAAAGCCCAACATGCAATCCTCCTTTCGCGTTTCATGGCACTATTTACGCCCCACAATAAGGTAAAGCACAGAGCCGATACATGGCACAAAAATAATGACCAGAACCCAAACGATCCTTTCGTTGGAGCTCAAAGTTGGGTTCTTAATGCAGTCGATCAATGCCCATAACCAAATCACAAAGGTTACGGCTGAAAACAGCAATCCGAACAGCCCACTAATAAACAAGAATCCAAGCATGCCTGTCATAATCGTTCTCCTTTATAAGCTATTTTAGCTCGACTTGCTTCTCTCATCATCCCTCTCCATGGCTTTTTTAAGGGAAGGCACCTGTTCGAGCAATTTCTCGAACTTGATGCCGGTCAAACTTTCAATCACGGGCGGCAACTGGCTCACGATCTGCGTGACGTCGCCGGTCAGCTTGCTCGCGCCGCCGCCGTTTCCGTTGCCGCTGTTGATGATCACCATCTTCTCCATCTTGGAAAGCGGCTCGCTGATTCGGCCCGCGACGTCCGGCAAGATGCGGATGATCATCTCGATGACCGCCGCCTCGTTGTATTGCTTGAAAGATTCGGCTTTCAACTTCATCGCCTCCGCCGTGGCGGAGCCTTGCGCTTCAATAATGGCCGCCTCGGCCAAACCGCGCGCCTTGTTGGCTTCCGCTTCCGCCAGTCCCGTGGCCTTGGCCACATCGGCGTTGGCAAAGCCAGTTGCCTTGGAGGCCGCTGCCGCACCGGCCGCCTCGGCTTCCAACTGAAACTTCTTCGCGGTGGCCAGCGTTTCCACGCGATAGCGTTCCGCATCGGCCGGCTTTTGCACCATGGCTTCGAGTTCGCGCTGTTTGCGGAGGATTTCCTGCTGTTGCAACTCAATCATCTTCTGCTTCTCCACGATGCTGACCTGCACCTCTTCCGCCTTGACCAATTGTCCGGTCTTGAACTTTTGCAAATCGTACGCCAGGTCAGCCTCCGCTTTCTTCTGATTCACCGCCGCCTGGTATTGCGCCACGTTGGACTGATAATCACGCTGGGCTTCGGCAATCTTGCTGTCCGCCTGAAACTTCGCCTCCTGCCCGGCCTGAGTGGCCTGGGAGGAACGAACCATCGCGTCGCGGTCAGCTTCCGCCTGGGCGATCTGCGCGTCGCGTTTGACTTGCGAAATCCGCGGCTTGCCCAACGCTTCCAAATAACCCTGTGAATCGCGAATGTCGCGAATCGTGAAACTCACGATGGACAAGCCCATGTTGGCCATGTCCCCGGCGGCAACCTCCTGCACTTTCGAGGCGAACGCATCGCGGTTCTGATAAATGTCCTCCACCGTCATGGTACCCAGAATGGCGCGCAAATGGCCCTCCAGGGTTTGCGTCGCGACATTCTTGATCTCGTCAGTGGATTTGCTCAAGAACTGCTCGGCGGCGGTCGCCACGGAAACATCATCGCCCTTAACCTTGACCTGCGCCACGCCATCCACCTTCACCGGCACTCCTTTGCTGGTATAGACTTCGGGGGTCTGCACATCGATGGTCAACAACTCCAGCGACAGAATATCCACTTTCTCCACGACCGGATAAACAAACGTACCGCCGCCCTTGACGATGCGAAAACCGCGCACGTGCTCGGTGCCGTCGGGGTCCAGATATTTATGCCGCTTGCCGGAAACAACCAGCACCTGGTTGGGACCGACTTTGGTGTAACGGCTAAGGACGACGACGATCAGCAGGAAGATAACCAGCGCGCCCACAGCGGCGGCGATGATCACAAACGTGCTGGTCAGGAAGGATTCGGCCAGGATGGGAGTCAGGTTCATAATGGGTTTCGAGTGATTTAGGTAACCAGTTGATTAACTTGCGGGTGGCCTTGCGAATCGCGCACCTCACGAATCGTGAAGCTAACAACAGTCAACCCCATGCTGGCCAGTTCTTCCGACGCGGCCTGCTGTACCTTCGAGGCAATGGCATCGCTGTCCCGAAGAATATCCTCAAAGGTCACGGCCCGAAGAATGGCGCGCAGGCGGCTATTCACGACCTGCGTGGCGAGGTTCTTGATTTCGGCGGCGGGTTTGCTCAAAAAGTGCTCGGCTGCCGCAGCCAGAGAAACATCATCGCCCTTGAGCTTGACCTGCGCCACACCATCCACCTTCACCAGCACGCCTTTGCTGGTATTGATCTCCGGCGTTTGAACATCGATGGTCAATAATTCCAGTGACAGAACGTCCGCCTTCTCCACGACCGGATAAACAAACGTGCCGCCGCCTTTGACAATGCGAAAACCGCGCACGTGCTCCGAACCGTCCGGGTCCAGGTATTTATGCCGCCTGCCGGAAACGACCAGCACCTGGTTGGGACCGACTTTGGCGTAACGGCTCAAGAACACGACCATGGCTGCGAATATCCACAAGACCGTAATCACCACGGCGAGAATCATCGCCGTGCTGTTTACAACGTATTCGGCCATGATGAAACCAAGGGTCATAGCCATTCCTGTTGCGGTCGGAGTTGATTACAGAGCCGTAACATAAAATTGAGTGCCGATAATTCGCACGATCCTCACCGGCCTGCCGGAAGGGATGGGGAGGCCGCTTTCCTCGCGGGCCGGCGCAGTGTAGCGCGAGCCGCCCGTGACATAGGCGATCTCTCCGACGCCATTCTCGGGAATGGGGGTGATAATATGCGCTTCCGTCCCGACGAGGTTGGCGACCCTGGATTCGCTGGAACTCTGGGTGCGCGTGAACAACTGGCGCAACAACCAAAGCACGCTGCCCGCCGTCAGCACCGCCCCCAAGGCCGACAACGGAGCGCTGATAAAAGGACTGCGCGTCGCTGGCAACTCGTGAAAGATGATTCCAAACCCGCCGAATGCGGTGATGAAGGAAGTAATGACCGTGGGGCTGAGCGCAGACACCCCCGGCATGTCACTCGTGTCCGCCCCGGCTTCGGCGTGGCCGCCGCTGCCACCAACGTGTCCTTCGTGCCCTCCGCCGAAGAAGTGGCCGAAGAACGCGGTGAGCAGGGTGAACACCAGTCCCACCACCAAACAAACCAGGTAAATAATAAAGTCCATAACGCCTGCTTGGTTGATCGCTGACGCATTTATCAGCCAATTCCCCACCCCCATCAAGCACAATCACCACCACGCTCCCTGACGTCTGCCACCGCGCCATGTTTAGCGCGGGTCCGTCGCGAAATCATTTATAATTCCGAACGGCTTTTGTAACTGGGATAAATCCCGTTCATTTATTTTTTGAGGCCGGACTAACCCGGACCAGGCCGGATTTGGTTTAATTCCGGTTTAATTTTTGACCGGGTTTCACTTTAATTCGCTTTAATTCGGACGAAACCCGCTGGTGCCAGGCCCGGTTCGGGCCGATTATGTTTATACTTCCAGCCCGCCCATCGGCCCGGATGGAAGCGCACACCACCCTGCCGGCCCGCCCGACCATCATTTGATTCTCAAAAACCACGCGCAAGAGTTGCACCCCGGGGGATCGCCTGTCAACAGTATTATTCATTTTATTTCTGATGCATTGCCCACGCTGGAACAGGCGCTCCCCCGGACTCCCTGAACGCCCCTCAAACATCCCCGGAACACATTTCGGCATGCTCGGCTTGGTATTTGGAGCTTTTCTGGTGTTTGGAGTTTGGTATTTGGTGTTTACTTCCCTTCTGACTTGCCAACGCCGACCCGCGCAGGCAAGTTGTATGCCATGCAATCTCACGAGTTATTGCGCGAAATCTTCCAGAAATGCAGCGCCAAACAGGTCGCCAGTGAGCTCGGCCTGTCCCTCTCCATGATTTACAAGTGGGCCGAGCCGCCCGATGCCACCTCGGGTAGCGGCACGGTCAATCCACTCGACCGCATCGAAGCCCTCCAACGTTGCACGAGCGATCCCCGGCTGGTTCAATGGATCTGCCAGCGCGCCGGCGGGTTTTTCATCAAAAACCCCAAAACCCTGCATCCTCATCCGGAGTATCTCATTCCCGCCACCAACGAAATCATCCAGGAATTCGCCGATTTGCTTGCGGTGGTCGCCAACGCCGTCGCCGACAATCAAATTACCAGGGAGGAGGCGGAGGATATTCGTGGCCGCTGGGAGGAATTGAAATCGGTCACGGAAGGTTTTGTTCGTTGCTGCGAAGCCGGCAATTTCCGTCCTTTAAAGGACGGCCCAAAAGCCGCCGCCGCCGCGAATCCACCGCCGCATCAGCAGCCTCAAAAAAAGCAGGCCCGTCCCTGAGGACGGTTCGTCACGGGGTTTGTGGGGCCTAATTCGGGCGCTCAGGCATGCCTAACCTTCAGTGCCATTTGGAATTTGCATAATCCGCAGCCCGGCAGGGCGAAAGAGAATAGCCTGTCGATTTATCGGTGGGTAAGAACCTATCCCGGTAAGGCGCCCAGTCCCCTGCCCGCCGTCGGCGCGCACGGAGTGGCGCGCCCTACCGAGATAGGCTCTAAGCCGCGAGCAACAAAAGTCTCGCAGGGACGAAACAACTTCATTGTGAAACTAAACATTCTCTTCCGCCCCTCCGGGTCTTTCGAGCCTTGTGCAGCCCGCCCGGTGATAAATCGCCGGGCTATTTTCGGAGGTTCCCCCGGGACAATGCTCTGGCGGAATTCTCGAACGGCATTGGCGCTGACTTTGTTTGTGCTATTTCTGGCCCACGCGGCCCACGCTGCCGAAATCATCGACGCCGACATCTGCATTTACGGCGGCACCGCCGGCGGCGTGGCCGCCGCAGTCGAGAGCGCGCGCCTCGGCCGAAAAGCGGTCATCGCCGAGTTCGGCAGCCACCTCGGCGGCATGAGTTCGGGCGGACTCAGCCAGACGGACATCGGAAACAAAGCCGCCATTGGCGGCATCGCGCGCGAGTTTTATCAACGCCTGGGAAAGCATTACGGCAAGGACGAGCAATGGATGTTCGAGCCCGGCGTGGCCGAAAACATTTTTTTCGACTTCGTCAATGAATCCCGTGCGCCGGTTTATTTTCAGCAACGGCTCGCTTCGGTCAAAAAAGAAGGCGCGCGCATCGTGGAAATCACCATGGAAAACGGGAAAGTCTTTCGCGCCCGAATGTTCATTGACGCCAGTTACGAAGGCGATTTGATGGCCAAGGCCGGGATTTCATGCACCGTGGGCCGCGAGCCCAATTCGCAATACCAGGAAACGCTCAATGGCATGCGCGCCCGGACGCCCAAGCATCAATTCATCGTGCCGGTCGATCCCTATCTGAAACCCGGCGATCCCCAGAGCGGTTTACTGCCCTTGATCCAATCCGGCGACGGCGGCGTGCCGGGCGCGGGCGATCAATGCGTGCAAGCCTACAATTTTCGCCTGTGCCTTACGCAAGATCCCGCGAACAAGCGCCCCATCGAACCGCCGGCCAAATACGATCCCGCGCGCTACGAGTTGCTGGCCCGTTACGTGGAAGCGCTCGTTGACGCCGGCAAGCCGCCCAAACTTGGCGACCTGATGCACATCCAGCCAATGCCCAATGGCAAGACGGACATCAACAACAACGGCGCTGTTTCCACCGATTTTATCGGCGCGAATTACGCGTATCCCAACGCCAACTACGCCCAGCGCGCGCAGATTTGGCAGGCACACGAGGATTATACGCGCGGGTTCCTTCATTTCCTGGCCACCAGCCCGCGGTTGCCGGAGAACTTGCGCCGTGAGATGAAATCCTGGGGCCTGGCCCGCGACGAGTTCCGCGATACCGGCGGCTGGCCTCACCAGCTTTACGTCCGCGAAGCGCGCCGCATGGTCTCGGATTACGTAATGACCGAGCACAACTGTCGCGGTGAACTCAAGGCGGCTGATGTCATCGGCCTGGCTGCGTACACGATGGACTCCCACAACTGCCAGCGCCTGGTAAAAGACGGCCACGCGGAGAACGAAGGTGACGTCCAAATCGGCGGCTTCCCGCCCTACCCCATTTCATTTCGCTCCGTCGTGCCCAAAACCGCTGAATGCGAAAACCTGCTGGTGCCGGTGTGTTTATCCAGCACGCATATTGCATACGGCTCGATCCGCATGGAACCGGTCTTCATGGTCCTGGGCCACTCCGCCGCCGCCGCCGCCTGCCAGGCGATTGATGCGGGCACACCAGTGCAAAAGGTGAACATTGAAAAACTTCAAGAACGGTTGCTGGCGGACAAACAAATCCTGGAATGGAAAAGCAACACCGCGAAGAAGTAGGCGTCGCCGCAATATAGGTCGATTACGGGTGAAAGCCATCTGAATCAGCGGTATCCGCTGACAGTCACTGCTCCGCAAACGCCCAAACCTGTTTCGCCGAGCGGATATATAGAGTGTTTCCAGCGACCGCAGGCGAAGCCATGATGGGATCTTTAAGCTCGTTGTGCGCCAACACCTCGAAAGCATCGCCAGCTTTGACGACCGTTACCGTGCCGCGATCCGAGGCCAGGTAGATGCGTCCATCGGCAACGATGGGCGAGGCGAAGTAGCCGCCCGGCGAATCGATGCGATTTTCGTAGATGAGTTTGCCGGTCTCCAAGTCGCGGCAAACCAGGATGCCGCCGCTGCGAATCAAATAGAGCCGTCCTTGCCACGCCAGCGGCGAAGGCACCTCCGGCACGCCCTGGGTTTCCTTCCAGACCACCTGCGAGGCGGATACATTTTTCTCTCCCCCGGTGCGGACGGACAAAACCACCGTTTGGTTCATGGGGCCGGTTCCGAACTCAACCAGGCGTTTCCGAATTGCCTCCCAGTTTTCGCGGTCCAGTTTGGCTCCTTCTTTGACGCCTCCGAACATGCTGAAAGCCTTCTTCAAAGTCATGTTGCCCTGCCCGTCCGAGGTGCGCCTGTCGGTGAACAAAAGCTTGTCGGGAATGGCATCAAAATCAACCTTCCCATCGCCGTTGCGTTCGTACTTTTTGAGCGCTTCCTCAAACGCAGGTGGCGGCGTGACGTTGGCCGCCTCGCCCTGCACGCCAGCGGCGGTAATGATCAAACGGTCCCCGGCCACCACCGGCGTGCTGCAAGCCTGGATTGAAAGGCCGTCCACCCACCAGGCTTCGTGACCGTCCGCCAACCGGAACGCCGTGAATCTCTCCGAGCACGTCAGCCCGACCATGCTTTTCCCGTTTTCCTTCCAACTCACTGGGGTTGACCAACTGCAATTATGGATGGGCATGGGTGCCTTTAAGACTTCCCGTCCGTCGACTGGGTTTAGCACTAAAATGTGTGAATCATTCCCATGCTGCACGAACACCAGCAGCTTGTCCTCGGCGAGGATGGGCGAGGTTCCCGTCCCCTGTTCGAAGAACGTTTGTGGCATCGGCAATGGCTTGCGCCAAAGTTCCTTGCCTTCGAGGCTGTAAGCGATCAACCCGAACGAACTGAAATAAACGTAAACCGCCTTCCCGTCGGTTACGGGTGTCGAGGTCGCATGCGAGTTCGCCGAATGCACGCGCTCCAGTTTCTCGACCGTCACACTCTGCTCCCAAAGCTTCTTCCCAGTCCGCCGATCAAGACAGGTAACGGCCAGTTTGTTGCCGTCCGCTCCGGACAAAAAGAGCTGATCCTGCCATATGATCGGGCTGGAGTGGCCGCCCAGGGCATCGGTTTTCCAGACCAGATTGCTGCCGGGGCCAAACTGAACAGGCAACTTGTCCTTTTCCGCCACGCCGTTCGCCTCCGGACCGCGAAACCCCGGCCAATTGGCGGCTTCGCTGCGCCCGGCGCTCCCACAGACCAGCAATACCAGCATCAAAAAGCGGAGTGGCATGAACAGGAACCGGGATTTTCTAACCATGCAGCCAGTTTGAATCTCCCGCCGGGTGTGTCAACCCGAATCAAGGATTGAATCTTGATGCCCTAGCTCTGCTTTACGCCCGCTGACCCCTTCGAGTTTTTCATTAGCGCGAGGTAAAAATCCTCCAGCGTCTCCTCTTGCTGGGCGATTTCATAGACGGACACGCCTGATTCAACGAGCGCCCGGACCACTTGATCGCTGCTCACGCCATCAATCATCGCTATAAACCGGCCATCGCGGCTGGCACTGATGAGCTTGGCGGCTTGAAGCTGGCGGACAGCCTGGTCGAAGTCGCCGACTTTCAATCGGAACCAGTTCTGCTTTTGCGTGGCCTGCGCGAGCGTCCCTTCGAAGACTTTGCGCCCCTGGTTCATCACGGCAATCCGGGTGCAGAGTTGCTCAACCTCATTCAACAGATGCGAGGAGAGCAGGATGGTCAGGTTCAATTCGCGATGGAGCCGAAGAATCGTCTGGCGCATTTCATGGATGCCTTCGGGATCAAGTCCGTCGCTCGGCTCGTCGAGAATCAACAACTCCGGTTGCGGGAGCAGCGCCTGGGCGAGGGCGAGACGGGCGCGCATGCCGTGCGAGTACGTCCGCACCTTGGACTTCTCGCGCCCGGTCAAGCCAACCCAATCGATCACTTCCTGGATCCGCCGGCGCGACGTTGGCGCGCTGTAAGAGGTCAGGATCTCCAGATTGCGCCACGCGCTCAGATAATCATAGAAGACCGGAGCCTCAAAGATCGCGCCCACCTTCCGCAGCGCGTGCTGCCGCTGCGTGGTGACATCGTAACCGCAAACGCGGACTTCGCCGTCGGTTGGCCAGACCTGGCCGAGCATCATGCCGATGGCCGTGCTCTTGCCGGCCCCGTTGTGACCGAGCAGGCCGAAGATCTCCCCCGCCGGCACTTGCAGGCTGAGATCCTCCACCGCGCGCCGCTCCCCAAAGTCTTTGCGAAGATTGCTAAGTGAAATCATTTGGTGATTTGGATTTCCAACATGTTCTTGAGGTGACCGTCGGCGAAAAGATAATTGATCGCCCGCGAGTAGCCGCGGACGATGTGGAATTTTTCCTTGTCGTACATGACGGGAATTTGATGCGGCAAATCGGTAAGGCCGACAAAATCCAGGTGGTCGGCGTCCTGGCCGTTCAAGGCGCTGTTCCACGAATAACTCGAACCGGTGGTTTCGAAGACGTGATTGCGGTCGGACGGGCAGCGCAGGATCTGGATGCTGCCGAGGTGATTGGTGAGCACGATTTCCACCGTTGGCCGGTTCGTGCCGATGTCTGGCGCAAGCGATTTGTCGTACATGATCGGCAGGTGGTTTTCATTGTCCTGAACGTAAAGTTGCAGCGCGATGCCAAGTTGGTGGAGGTTGCTGAGGCAGGCGGCGGAGCGCCCGGTTTCCTGGGATTTTCGAATCGCCGGAAAAAGCAGCGCCGCCAGGATGCCGATAATGGCTATGACCACCAGGAGCTCGATCAAGGTGAAGGCGGACTGGCCAGTGCGGAAGGTAAAACCGAACGGAGTTGGCTTTCTCCATTCCGCATTCCGCATTCCGCATTCCGCATTCATTTATTGGTGTGCCGGCCGCCCGCGTTCCATTTGATGCTGGAGTTCCTCCAGCAAGGGAGCCAGTTCCGCCTTGGTCTGCGCGGAACTTTCGCTGTAAAATGTCTTCAATCCCAGGGCGAGCATTCTTTTCTCCAACTCCGGGCTTAAAGGCGGCGGGCCGTTCGTGCCGTAAGCGTCCGTGGTCTGGCCAGGCTCACGATTCAGCGGAAGTTGGTGGGTTTCCTGAAGACGCTTCATGGCGTCATCGATGCTCTGCTTGCGGGTGCCTTCCGACAGACCCTCAAACGAATCAATCACCTGCTTGACCCCGGTCGGCAACGTGGCATCGATGAACCGGCCCCGCTCCTCTTCGCTCATTTCCATGAACCAGGGCCGCCAGGTTCCTTCCCGACGCCAGCGGCGGCGATCCTCCACCGAGAGCGCGTTGACCTTGTCCGCGAGTTTGCGGATGGCCCGCTCACGGTCGGCGCTGGAGAGCTTCGCCAGATCGACGGAACGGACGTACTCAGCAAGTTTCTCCGGCGTCATGGCGGCGTTCTGCAGGAAAACAAGAGTCGCGCCGACTCCCGCGCCAATGAACACGACGAGAGCGACCGCGATAAAAAGAGGCCGGCTTCTTTGGTTCATGTTCGGTTGAAGCTTAGCGTTCCAAGGGAAGTTGCGCCAGCGAAAAGACACTCGTAGATTGATGACGAGAGCAACAGGTCACAGAAAGGTGGATGGTATCGTTATTCCACAAACAGGACGCGATTTTGTGACCGGCAGCGGGCCGGGCAAGCCGAAGCATGGAGTTCCCCCCTTTGGGCGACAGGGCGTACGCAAACGCCATGACCGTGAAGAATTTTGACAAGCTCGACCCGCGACAGCGCCACCGGCTAAGTAAGAGCCTGTCTGGGTAGGGCGCGCCACTCCGTGCGCGCCGACGGCGGGTAGAGGACTGCCGCCCTACCGGGACGGTTCTAAAGCCGGGACTCCATACCCTGCCGGCGCTCATTGCGCTGGCACCGCGCTCCGATTTGCTGCGGCTTACAGAGCCACTGCTCCCACCCCGGAAATCGCACTTGATTTGGCGCGGGCGGGCTTTATTTTGCTCCAATGTTAGTTACTGAGAAGCCCACAAATCACCAGGATCTGAACCCAGCGGGCAAGCCATCCACATCGGCTGCAGCTTCCGATGGCGTCGGCCAGCTCCGGCCCACGGATTCGTTCGCCCGGCGCCACATCGGCCCGGACGCGGCCGCGTCACGGCAAATGCTGGAAACGCTCGGTTTTACAGACTTGGAGGCACTAATCGACGCGGCGGTTCCAAAGGAAATCCGGCTGTCGCGCCCCCTGCAACTGCCGCCGGCCCGGGGTGAACATGAGGCGCTGACCGAGTTGAGAGCAATTGCCGCTCAAAACCAGGTTTTCCGTTCGTTCATTGGGATGGGCTACTCAGACTGTGTAACCCCGCCGGTCATTCAGCGCAACGTGCTGGAGAATCCGGGCTGGTACACCCAATACACCCCCTACCAGGCCGAGATTGCCCAGGGCCGGTTGGAAGCGTTGCTGAACTTTCAAACGATGGTCGGCAACTTGACGGGCCTGGAGATCGCCAACGCCTCGCTGCTCGACGAGGGCACAGCGGCCGCGGAAGCCATGCACATGTGCCAGGACTTGCGTCCGGCACGGGATACGTTCTTCGTCTCGGAGGAATGCCACCCGCAAACCATCGCCGTGGTGCAAACGCGCGCCAAACCGCTGGGCATCCAGGTGGTGGTGGGCGATCACGAATCGTTCCAGTTTAACGACAAGGTTTTTGGAGCGCTCGTGCAATATCCAGGAACGTACGGGGATGTTCACGACTATACGGCCTTTGTGGAACGGGCGCACGCGGTGGAGGCGCTGGTGACAGTGGCCGCGGATTTGCTCAGCTTGACCCTGTTGCGTCCGCCGGGCGAGTTCGGGGCGGACATTGCCGTGGGGAGCGCACAACGGTTCGGCGTGCCGCTGGGCTATGGCGGCCCGCACGCGGCCTATTTCGCCACGCGCGACGCGCACAAGCGCCACATGCCCGGACGCATTGTCGGCGTATCCAGGGATTCCCGGGGACGACCGGCGTTGCGGCTGTCTTTGCAAACACGCGAGCAGCATATCCGGCGGGAGAAGGCCACGAGCAACATTTGCACAGCACAGGCGCTGTTGGCCAATATGGCGGCGCTCTACGCCGTGTATCATGGCCCGGGGGGCTTGCGCCAAATCGCGCGGCGGGTTCATTTGCTCACCTCCATTTTAGCCAAGGGACTGGAACGGCTTGGCTTCGTCGTCAGCACAGTGACTTTCTTCGATACGCTCCGGATAAACCTGGGCAAACGAACCGCCGCCGAAATCATTCGGCAGGCCGAGGCACAATGCATCAACCTGCGGATGATCGACGCGCAGACGATTGGCATCTCGCTGGACGAAACGGCCACGGAAAAGGATTTGGTCGATCTTTTCCAAATCTTTAATGGCGGCAAAACGCCGGAGTTCAGTGTCGGTGAACTGGCGTCGCAGGCCGAAGCCGGTTATCGCGCGCCGTTTGCCCGCACGAGCGCGTACTTGGAACATCCGGTTTTCAATCGCTATCACAGCGAGACGGAGATGCTCCGTTACTTGCGGCGATTGGAATCACGGGATCTGTCGCTGACGACCTCGATGATCCCGCTCGGGTCGTGCACCATGAAACTGAACGCGACGGTCGAAATGCTTCCGGTTTCCTGGCCGGAGTTCGGCCAATTGCACCCTTTTGCGCCGCTCCGGCAAACGCATGGTTACCAAACGCTGTTCCAACAACTGGAAGAATGGCTGGCGGAGATCACTGGTTTCGCCGGAATCTCGCTGCAGCCCAATGCCGGATCGCAAGGGGAATATGCCGGCCTGCTGGTCATCCGCGAATATCACCAGCATCGCGGCGAAGGGCATCGCAACGTGTGCCTGATTCCACAATCCGCCCACGGCACCAATCCCGCCAGCGCCGTGCTGGCCGGGATGAAAGTGGTGGCGGTGGCCTGTGACGAAGAAGGCAACATCAATGTGGCCGATCTCAAGGCGAAGGCGGAAGCCCATCGGCAGGACCTGGGCGCTTTGATGGTAACTTATCCGTCCACGCACGGGGTCTTCGAACGCACGATTAAGGAAATTTGCGAGATCATTCACGCCCACGGCGGCCAGGTCTATATGGATGGCGCGAATATGAACGCCCAAGTGGGGATTTGCCGGCCGGCGGACATGGGCGCGGATGTCTGCCATTTGAACCTGCACAAAACCTTTTGCATTCCGCACGGCGGCGGCGGGCCGGGAATGGGGCCGATCGGCGTGGCCGAACACCTGGTGCCCTTCCTGCCCGGCCACGTGGTGGTGAACCTGGGCGGCGAAAGTCCCATTGGCGCGGTTTCCGCCGCGCCCTGGGGAAGCGCGAGCATTTTGCCGATCTCCTGGGTTTACATTGCGGCGATGGGCGGCACGGGCCTGACGCAGGCCACCAAGGTCGCCATCCTGAACGCCAATTACATTGCGCGGCGGCTGGAACCTTGTTTCCCGGTGCTCTACAAAGGACCCGGAAACCTTGTCGCGCACGAATGCATCCTGGACCTTCGGCAGTTCAAAAGCGTGACCGTGGAGGACGTGGCGAAACGGTTGATGGATTATGGTTTTCATGCGCCGACGATTTCCTGGCCGGTCCCCGGCACGATGATGGTGGAACCGACCGAAAGCGAATCAAAGGCGGAGTTGGACCGGTTCTGCGACGCGATGATTCAGATTCACGCGGAGATCAAAGCCATCGAGTCCGGCCAGGCGGATCGGCAGAATAACCTGCTCAAGAATGCCCCCCACACAGCAGACATGCTGGCTACCGACCAATGGGAGCACCCTTATTCCCGCGAACAGGCCGGGTATCCCATCCAATGGCTGCACGAGCACAAGTTCTGGCCGTACGTGGGCCGCATCGACAACGTGTACGGCGATCGAAATTTGGTGTGTTCTTGTGCGGGGATGGAAGGTTATTGAGGTTTCCCCCCTGCTCTCTCAGCCATCGGGAGGGTCGCGAGCCAGGCGGTGAGCTGCGCGGTTTCCATCGGCTTGATAAAAAATGAAGTGAGGTGAAGGGTGGATGCCTCGTCCGCATCTTTGGGATCGCGTGACCCGGTGACAATGATCACGTGCAGGTCTTTGAGGGCCGGTTGAGTGCGCATCCAGCGGATGAGATCGCTGCCGCGGCCATCCGGCAGCGTGAGATCCACCGCCACAAGAAAAGGCAGCGTGTGGACCTGATGAGAGGAGAAGTTGCTGAATTCAGCCAGATAGGCAAATGCGGCCCGCAAGGTGCACAAGACCACCAGTTGCGCGTCTGGTCGCGCCCGCTTTAACGCTCTGTCGAACAGAAAGGCGTCATGCGGGTCGTCTTCGACAAACATAAAGACTTCAGCGGGCACAACGGAATTCGATGGTAAGGCTGGCAAGGGTCGAAGATATGGGGTGATTACCCCAACGAAAATAGTGTAGGAACTCACTCCCGACCATCAAACCCCTCAGTGCATCACCAAACGATAGTATCGCCTTGGAAATGAACCGGAGTTGGTGTCCTGAAAGTTCACCCAGGAATTTGTCGCAGCCACCGCCGTCTGGCCGATGGAGGCCCAAGATTTCAAATCGGTGCTGGCCTGAACGTCGTACCAGTGGCCTGGAGCGACGGGAAATTTCAAAGTGGCGCCGGACTGGCTGGTTCCGATCAGGCGCAACATTCCCGGCACAAGATAGGCCACTTCGCTTGAAGGGATGCTTTCGACGCGGGCGGAATTGTAGGCGGTGACCACAAAGTAGTTCGTCTGGCCTTCCTTCAATCCGGAGATTGTGGCGGTGGTGTTCGTGCCGACGTCGAGACGGCTCGAATAATTTCCGCTCTGGCTGCCGGAGTAAACCGCATAGCCCATGGTGTCCGGTGTGGCGTTGGGATGCCAGGCGAGCGTCACGCTCTGCCCGGCTTGCGTCGCCACGCTGCCGGACACACAAGATAAAATTGCTCCCAGAAGCCCGATGGTTTTGCCCATTGATCCCCGGCCGATTTGCTTTCCAGTTCCTGATTCCATACTGTTGATTCGTATCTGTTGTTGAGTGCGGCCGCCACCGTGGCAACCATTTGCGGCTTTAATCAGCAGGAATCATGAAACCGGCGGGCTCCAAATCTCCGATTCACTTGTAGTCCTTTCGGCTATGAGATAGTACGGACAAAAGCGCACTTTTGCGGGCTGTTCGTGGATGCGAACGGATGACCGAACCGTTCCAGTCGTGCCGGTCGGATCGCACAGGATAAAACCCATGTCCAGAATTGGGAAGAGACGCCGTACGAGTGGACAAACCGCCGGTCCGGATAATTATGAAGCGCAGAACTCCAGCTCTGCTTGAACTTGCGAACTAACCCCACGCAGAGCAGGAGTTCTGCGCTCCGCTTGAGGCGAACCCACGTTTGGATGACGCAGTTTCTTGCGAAGCTGTGCTTAATCCTCGACGATGACCGTGTCGCTGTCCTCGTAAGCGGGAGCGCAGCAACAGAGAAGCTTCAGGGTTTCGGGGCCGGTGTTCCAGAGTTTGTGTTTCTGGCCGGCTGGAATTGCAATCGCGTCGCCAACCTTCACCTCGCGGATCTCGCCTTCAATGCGCATGCGGCCGGTGCCAGCGGTGATGTAATAGATTTCCTCGGTGCGAGGATGGTAGTGCTCCTGGGTGGCGCCTCCAACTGAGATGCGCGCCTCCGCCAGGCTTTGGTTGCGGATCACGGAGTTTCGGTAGGCGAGCAGTTCGCGAATCTCCGAGCCGTCCTTGGTAATGAAAGCCGGCATGTCGTCCAGGTTTCGTATGTCCATGGCCTGAGGTTAGCCAAGTGGTCGGGGAATTGGGAGGCGGAAAGATGGGGCTACCGCAGGGGCATCGCGCTGCGATGTCTCCGCTCGACGACGGGGAAGGCGCAGCGCGCTGTCCCTGCCAAACATGGCAACGGTATCAGGTGCGCGACTGCCTTCGCCTTACTGTCCCACGTCCGGCCGTGTGGCGGGCGGTTGCCAATCGATATGCCAGGACAGGTTCCAAAGCCCTTCCAGCGGCACCAGTTCCGAATGCCCGTCGGCGAAGCCAATATTAATGGCTCCGGGCAATTTGCTGCCCGGAGCCAGGTTGCGCGGCGCGCTTGAAGCGCTCCGACCTCCATGGCGGGCGATGGTGAATCTGCCCATATTATCACCCCAAGTCGTCAAAGGACTTCCGGCGTAAAGGTCATGGAACGGTGGCTCGATCTCGGAAGGATTCCCGTCCACCCAATTCTCATCGGCGAAAACTGGCGTTGCCGAAGGCTTTTGGATATTCGCCTCGCCATTGAAGTACCGGGCCTGATCGGGAGATTGCCAACCCGGCTCGTGGGTGTAGAGCCAGCTATTCAAACCATAGCTGCCAAAGAAGTTGGTCTTGCCGTCCGAAGTCCAGCGCACCCACGCCTTGTCAGCCGTCCCCTGGCCATTGCCGCGAGTGGGGATTGGCTCGCGCAATGGAGCGCTGGGGCAGGTGCCGATGCCTTTCTCGCGGGCCGCGACGTTAAACGAACCCATCCACGCACCGCCGCCGGGAAAGCTTGGATCGTTATAGCCAGGGTGTTTGCCGTTATCGTTGACGTACATCAAACCAATCACACCCAGTTGTTTGACATTGCTGATGCATTGAACCCGCAAGGCGCGCAACTTCGCGGAGGACAGCACCGGCAATATGAGCGCGATCAGGATGCCAATGACCGCGATGACGACCAGCAGTTCAATCAACGTGAAGCCGGATTTTCCAAAATGATGTCGGGCAATGCGCATGGATTGGCGTCAATGTTCAATGGTTAACCCGACCATGAACGGAGCGGACCCGGCCATCGCCGAGATATAGTCAACGGATTGGATTTCCTTTTCCGGCTGCGGGTTCACAAAGGCCGTGTCGAACAGGCGCACGCGCGCTCCCTGAGATGCCGCGGCCGGGTTTTTGCCAGTCCACGCAACAGTAGTGTTGGTATCGCTCGGCACTTTGGCGGGAGCGGCTGGCCAGTCCCACCAATCCAGCACTTCCATACCCTGTCGAATGTCAAATCGAGCCTGGTCGCCGTCGGAATAATGCAGGATGAGACTTGCGACCGTCGTTCCCGACGGGTCGGCCATGGCCGAATTGGCGTGCAGGAGATGAATTCGGCGGCCGCCCGACCTGATTGGGATTCCATCAATGCCCTCGGGAAATTTGTAATCGCGGCGTTTCCACTCAGTTCCTTCAAGTTGAACGACGCCGTGTATTTCAAACGGTATGCGGTTCAATACGCGTCGTCCTTCACGCAGGCCGTCCAGGAAATTGCTCTCGTAATCAGGCGTCCAACTTCTATCCAGCCTGCCATTCATATAACGCGAAAGGTCCACGGTTATGAAACCCCGGCTTTCCGCGCGCCGGGAAACCGCCAGCTTAAAGGTAAAGGCGGCTCCGCCAACGAACAAAAATGCCAGCAGTCCCACGATGGCAATACCCGCTTTTGTCGCTGTGAGGTTTTGAATCAACCCTGCAAAAATGCCGGGCGGACCCAGGGCGACGGCTTTCGCCAGCGAGGCTTTCGCCACCACGGCTGCCAAACCATCCGGCGGCGACAACATTCCGGCGCTCAGGAAACTTGATAGAGAAACTCCCGACACTGCAATCCCACTGCGGATCAGAATCGTCCGCAATTTGACCAGCGCACGGCTGACCCGCTTCTGCGCTGCGTCGTCACTAATGCCCAGAGCAGCGCCGACAACTTGAAGGCTTTTTTGCTCGAAGTAATGCAGCAAAATGGCATTGCGGTCGGCGGCGTTTAACTTGCTCATGGCGGCATCCAAAGCCGGGCGGACCCGGTCCCATTCGGGAGTTGATTCCGGTGTCAGATCGTGCATGGCGAAAGCTTCTTCTTCACGAATGCGCCGGCGCTGCTCGCCGCGAACCGCTTTGGCGGCGGCAAATCGGGCGGCTTTATGAAGCCATCCTGGTAAAATGATATCCCGCGGCAACAACCCGGCCTTGCGCGCCAAATCCGTAAATACCGTCTGCGCCACATCTTCGGCCAGGCTGGCGTCCCCGTTGGCCAGGCGCAAGGCCGTCCCGTACACCAGTCCGAAATGCCGGCAAACCAAGTCGCGAAAAGCTTCTTGATCACCGTTTTCAGTGAACCAGCGCAACAGAACCGCATCATCGGCCATACAGATTTCCTCTTATAGCACCCGCGCGGCAGAAAACCCGACAAGAATTCTTTTGCTGCCCGGCGCCAGCGCACGAAACCGGTGAATTCGTGTCGGATTTTTCATGCTGCGGGTGCTGGAAGGGAAATTAGAACGACCACTCTTGATTACAATGACGATTCGAACCATACCGCCCGACCGACGACTGACATTAACCGCCTTTATCGGACTTGTGGTTCCAATCCTTGCGGCTCTTTGGCCGATAATCAGCATGGCCCAATCGTCGGATGATTTCACCACCGATAGTGGCTTGAACGCCAGCCAGTGGACAACCACATCGGGCCAGTTGACGGGACTGGCCGCGAAATTCAACTCCGTGTTGATCGCACCCACATTGAGTTTTGGCGGAGCGGGGATGAATTTTTCGGGCGTCAACGCGAGCAACGAACTCGCTGGGGTTCAATCCATCGCTGAGTTCCAGCCGCCGTTTACGCTGACCACCAGGGTTACCGCTTCCCAGGCCCATGGCAACGCTTATGAAGTGTTTCTCGTCAGCGGGGATTTGGCGCAATGGATGGCTGTGTCCGGCAATCTCAATCCTGGAAACGGCTCGTTCTTTGGAGTCTGGGTCAATTACGATAACAGTGGGCTGCCCTTCCTAAGCCTGGGCAATAACCTCTATTCGGATCCCAGCACCAATTCCCCATGCACAGTCCAGATTTTCATCGAGGACACCGGGATTGCGACGGTTTCATTGTATTCGTCGAATGGCGCGATGCTGGGGGTTCAATCCGGTTTGAACGTGGGTGCCGGTCTTTTTTATCTCATACTCGGCCAGCGGGAAGGCGGACCCAGAGTGGCGGGCGCAAATGTCGCCACTTGGAAGAATGTGTCCATGGTCCCGTTAGCGCCTCCGCCGGTGCTTGCTCCGATAACCTGCAACAGCGGGATGCTGACCCTTTCCTGGAGCACTGTGGCAGGGGCCACGTATCAGGTGCAATTCACAACAGACCTCTCATCCCTCCCATGGACCGATCTCGGATCGTCCATCACGGCCAGCACGTCCCTGACAACCACCACCGATTTTCCCGTCTCCGATCAGCAACGATTCTACCGCGTCGTCGTGGTGTATTAAATGGCCACAAAAAAGCACAAAAGGCACAGAATCAGATCTTTTACCACGGATGGACACGGAGGTTGAAGGATGCAATCAACGAAACGACACATCAACGCGACGATTTTGCGGCGGCTTGTTTGAGGGTTTTGAGGTCGAGTTTCCGCATTTTGAGCAAGGCTTCCATGACTCGTCCGGCTTTCGCAGTATCCTTGCCGCTGATCAAGTCGCCGAGAATGGAAGGAACGATTTGCCATGAGACTCCATATTTGTCCTTGAGCCAGCCGCATTGATTTGGTTTGCCGCCTGCCGACAGCTTTTTCCAAAACCTGTCCAACTCGGCCTGGGTTTTGCAGTTCACGACAAACGATATGGCTTCGGTGAATTTGTAATGTGGGCCTCCGTTGAGAGCGACGAATCTCTGTCCCTCCATCTCGAATTCAACGGTCATGACTGATCCTTTTGGCCGGCCGCTCGCTTTTGCGGCCGCTTCCCCGTAACGGGCGACTTTCAGCACCTTCACTTTCTTGAAAACGGAGGCGTAAAATTTGACGGCCTCTTCGGCATTGTCATTGAACCAGAGGAATGGGGTGATTTTTTGCATGTCTTGTTTTGGTTGCGGTTGCGTGGCTTAATTTTAGGGTTTCGGATGTTCCTGCGGGACAAAACTTGCGTGGGTTTGCTTATTCCAATGGCAACCAGCGGACACCGAGGACTTTGGGCCATCTCGCCTGGCCGAGAACGACCCCGAGAACGATGAGGGCCATGGCGAACCAGAACGTGTGCGTCACTGGTTCACCGAGACAGGCCCAAGCCCAACTCATTACACTGAGCGGGAGCAGATTGTTGAACAGAAATACGCGGCTGGTCGGCCAATATCGCAGAGCATTGTTCCAGAAGGCGTAAGCGATCACACCGCCCGCGATCATGCAGCAAACCTGCACGAGAATCAGGTCCGTGCGGCACTTCACCCCGCGCATGGCGACCTCAACCGCCGTCAAGGGCAAGAGCCATGCGCCAGCGCGCCACATCGTGTGCGCTCCGACCTCCGCTCCGGAGAGACTGGCTCCCAGCGCGCGGCCTTGCCGGCCATAAGCCGTCCAAAGCAGGCTGGCGCTCAACCCGAGGGCTTCCCCCTTCCAATCGGTCCTGCCCTTGAGTGCGGGCCAATTCAAGACGAGCACGCCCGCGACGGCCAGGGCCGCCGAGCCGTAGAGCTGGGCGGAACGCAGGTTCCAGGCCGGACGTTCCTCCCAAACCAAGGCCCAAACCGGCGCGGTGCCGAGGTAAAGCGCCACGTGCGAGGCGGAGGTGTATTTCAGCGCGAGGTTGAAGACCACAATGTAAATCGCGAGAGTCAGCCCGCCGCCAAGCCATAAATCCCGGCGGGCTTGCGCCGATAAGGGCGTCAGCGTTCCCAGCCAGCGGGTCCAGCGCAGGATTCCCAACAATATCAGCCCCGCGAACAGCAGGCGCGTGCAGCCGACCCAAATTGGCGGCCACTCGGCGACCAGATACTTGGTGCCCGCGTTGCTCCCGCCCCATAAGAAGATCGCCAGCAACAGCAAAGTGGCAATGGGGCCATTTGATTTTTTCTCAAGCACCGACTCAGTAAGAAGACTGAAGGACGGAAGCGCAACCGAATTCCAGACTGATGTTTCCGGTTTACGAAGTAACCGCCGTTTTACCTGACGGGAACTAATTTCGCGTAAAGGGCGTCGGCAACCAAGGGTTTGTCATGGGATTTGTCTGCGTTCGCGGCAGGCACGTGGATAATTTCGAGCAACTTTCCCCCTTCCGACGTTGATTGTCCGCCCAGAGCCCAACTTTTCGCGCGCGCGGTCATTTCCTCCAGCGGCTGGAATTTCTCCGTCGCCTCGGCCAGATCTTTGAGATGCGCCGGCAGGCCCTTCCGCTTTATGTTCAGCATCGCGATCAGAGCGGTATAGGAACAATCGCTTTCCGTTCCGCCCTGAATATCGTCAGGCAGCTTCCAGCCAAGCAGGTCCAGAATGGTCTTTCTTTCGGCGCTCAGGGAGCGTGTCGTCGAGTTAGGCAGCAGGCATAGGGGCGCCAATTTTGTAATCTGGCCGCCAGGTTCCGGCAGGGGATAAAGATACCGGCTGTACATATCTCCTTGGTCAAAAACATCGGACAAGTTGAGTCGTGCGCCGACGGTCTTAAGTTCCTCCAGCAGGGCATGATACACGGCCCACCAAAGCCGGTAGTAATCGAGTCGGCGATCGCCGGTCAGCTCCGGGAACTTGACGCTACCTAGTTCAGCCCTCAACCCGGCAGCCCAGGTATCGAACGCCGCCAACTCCCAGGCGGGGTTCCCAGTCACGTGAAAGTCTGCCATCAAATCGCATAGCGCCGCATATTCCGTGACCACCGCTCCGAGGTTACAGGCCACGCACATGAACCGGGGAAGGGCACGGAGCGCCACCCAAAGCCTACGGTACAGGCCGTGCCATTCCTCGGCCAAGGCATCGAAAGGGGGGACAACGCGGCGATTGAAGTGGCGGAACTCGTGAGTGATCGCCAATTCATGGGTTACGCGGTTGATGTTCGCCATCACGCCCGGTGTCAGGCCAGGGTGAAACATGGTGTATGCGGCCAATTCACAACCACAAACTTCAGCCACGGCCCTCGCCAGCAACAGCGCTATGGTGGAATCCTTTCCGCCCCCCCATGAAACAACAATACGGGCGCCCTTCACAAGTTTTTGAGAGGCGCGGCTTTGCTCCAGCAGCCCCTTCGCCCGTTCGGCCGCCAAAGCCGCAAAGCCTGGACACCGCGAGCGCAGCAATTCGTTGGCGAGCATAGACAAATCACTCCGACCCCGGCCGGCCGGCTCCGTTCGGATGGTGCTCTATTCCGTACACTGCTCTGCCTTCTGAAGGAGAGCGCGCCAGTATCCCTCGTAATTGCGCTTTGCCACCGCGTTCGGAGGCACCAACCGCGCACTCACCACCTTGCGCTTGTTCAGAGCCCACTCGAAAACGTCATTATCGAATATGCCAAAGTCGATCGTTCTAATCCTGGGGAAGTCCCGTTCGCGAAGTTTTTCCGCTTCATCCCTTAGCACCAGGAAACATTTGACCCCGGCGGCGAGATGCCTGCGGACAACCTCATGCAACTGGTCTTTCTCACTCACTTCGTCCAGGATAAAGATTCGGATCCGTTCAGCGGGACGTTTGACCTGCTCCTGGAAGCTCAGCATCGCTCTGTGCTCCGCCGTCTCCCACGCCTGCGGCGTGACGTAGCTGGTAACGTGGACACGATTCTTGGCAAGGAAGTGCAGTCCAATCCACATGGCATTGAGGACCAAACCGGTAACGGGCGGAGGAATGTTGCGGAACGTGGCTCGAATTCGCTTAAGTTGCTTGTCCCGCAAGTCGCCTGTGGAGTTGTCGCCGAGGAACAGGTTGTCGCCCTCGTAGGTTTCGATGACCCTCTGCACAATTTGATCGGAGGATGCGGACAAGCTTACGCCGAGCAGTTCTTCCAGTCGCCGCACGAGTTCAGCATCCACTTTTTCCGGCGGCTTGTTCTCCAAGCGAAACAGCTTGTTTTGCGAGGTCGGATACCCGTCGTTATTAAGTTTCCTCGAGAGCTCTTCCAGGGACCAATTTTTTTCCTTCCGGGCTTTCTTGACCCGCGCAGCCAACTCACGAACAGCCTCCGGCACCTTCTTAGCTGCTCGGGAGTCAGCCTTGCCGCCTTTGGTGGCTTCCTCGGCAGACTTGGACCCCCGATCAATGTCGGTCATTTCACTCATGATAACAAACTAATGCCTGCCTGCTAATTTGGTCAATAAGAATATCCGTTAACAGATTTCAACAATATATGCTAAAAATCCATCGAAATGATTGTATTCAATTGGGAATAAGCATCTTATGTATGGACGGTTTACTTTTCTGACAATTTTACAAACGGGTATCCACATTGCGCTTGACAAATACTTTCGTGTATACGAATTTGTTATAACAGTTTGAAATGCTACATATGATACTCTATTTTCAGAGTAAAGAGCAGTTCAAACGAGGTCCATCCCCGCAGGAAACAAATCGGTTCAGCGCAACCACATAAACAGACAAACCTATGAAAAGTCCAACTCCAAACGAATGGGAAAAAATCGTCCAATCGGTCGCCGATGTAGTAGCTGCATGCGAAAATAGGGCGGAAGCATATGCCAAAGCCCACGAAGCCCTCCGCCGTGACGTCGCAGGGATCGACGGTGACGCCAACGATTTCAACCAACCCAACTCCGACTCAAGTAGCCGAGGCAATCCGTCGCCAGCCCGCTAAAATAGGCAGAATCACGACTGGCACCTTGCAGCCAGTCGGCAAACAGGACGATGGGAATAGTGTCCGCACAACATCAGCCAGCAACGATTTCATTTGACCCCCTCTCGTCGCTCGATAGGTTGTCGTCATGAATCATTCGCCCGGTTTTTTAAAGGTGGTCGATGAAGCGCGGCCACGCGTGAAGGAAATCACGCTGGAACAGGCGCGCGAACGGCTCGCGCGGAATCCCAAAGCGATCCTCATCGATGTTCGCGAGGATTTGGAATGGCAGAACGGCCATGCGGCGGAAGCCAGGCACCTGGGCAAGGGCGTTTTCGAACGCGACCTGGAAACCACCGTTCCGGATCCCAATACGGAATTGTTGATGTATTGCGGGGGCGGGTATCGGTCAATTCTGACGTGCGCCAGCGCCCAGCAAATGGGTTACCGAAATGTCTTCTCCATCATTGGCGGCTACAAGGCGATGGCGCAGAGCGGCTGGCCGATGAAGAAGAAGGAATGACGGCGGCAGCCGTATTGAGCCGTGAGTAAGGATTAAGATTAGGAGAAGACGCGTCCGCAGCCTACCGTTTGGACACGGCTGCGGCAATGGCTGGCTCGCCGCTGACCTGCTTGCGACGGAAGCAAATTCGGTTGAGGTGGTTGAGCAAAGACACGAGTTTTTCGCGGGCAAATTCGCCCATCAGGCAAATCTGGATCCAGTTCTCGCGCCGGAGATATTCGCTGTTGTAACTGAGCAAAAAGCCGGCTTCGTGGAGTTGCCCGCCGACCTTGGTGGAATCGAGTTCAGCGGGCAGCGCGATGGTCATCACGGCGGGCGAGGTGTCGGCATCGGCGCCGACGAGGTTGAAACCCAGTTCGCGCAACTTTGGCCGAAGCCAGCCGGAAACCTCGCGCAGTTCCTGGAAGCGTTTGGGCCAGTCGGCCCGCTTCACGGCGGTTTGGAGCGCGCGGACGAGGTTCGAGGAATGGGTGAACGCCACGCCTTGCTGGCGCGCATAGAGCCCGAGGTCGAGATAGCGCGGCAGGCGGCCGGCAGCTTCCTGAACCGCGTGATTGTAGAACACCATGCCGAGGCCGGGAAAGGCTTGCAGACCCTTGCCGCTGGCGCATGAGGCGAGATGGACACCTTTCAAATCCACCGGGACGGTGCCGATGGAACTGATGCAGTCGAGGCAAAGCTTCACGCCGCGCGCAGCGCAGATTTGCTTGAGGGAATCGAGATCGTGCAGGACGCCGGTGGAAGTCTCGCAATGGACGCACCAGAGCCAGGCGGCGCGGCGCTCGTCCAGCTTTTGCGCGAGCACATTAAAATCAAAAGAACTGCCGCGTTTGGCCTGGAGCACGTCGAACTCGAGCCCAAAGCGGCCGGCATGGTCAACCAGGCGTTCCCCGAACTCGCCATTCGCGAGGACGAGGCCCGGCTGTTTATCGAGCGACAGTTGCGCGGCGATGACGTCGTTCCCAAGCGTACCCGAGCCCAGCAGAATTTCGACGCTGGCCGCGCCCGTCAGGCCGCAGAGGAGTTGCTTGGTAGCCTGCAAATCTTCGACGAAGGATTCGGAGCGATGCGATTCGGCCGCTTCCTCGAATCTCCGCCTGACCGCGCGGCTGATGGCGACCGGGCCGGGCAGCAGATTCACCATGTGGCGATCGAAATTGCGCGAGGAGCGCGTGCTGAGAAAAGTCCGCGCGCCCGCCTCGAAGGATTCGATGCTCATGTACATCGGCTGGAACTGGGCGCCCTCGTTGCCGACCAGCGGACCGAACGGGATGAAGCCCAAGTGGTGGTAGAGCTTGCGCTGGCGGGTGGTGCCCGAGAGGATGGCGAAGTCGTGGCCGTGTTCGACGAAATATTGCCAAACCATGGCCATGAATCCCTGAAAGACCTGGCCGGTGCGATACTTGCGGTCCACCGCCAGCAAGCGGAGTTCGCAAATATCGCGGCCCGGCGGCAGGTATGAGTCGAGGTTCGGCAGCTTTTGGTCGAGGGAAAAAGGCCGCTTGGCCCGCAAGGCGAGCATGCCCGCGAGTTTGCGCCCGCTCAGGCAGATGATGTACGTATTCTCCGCGTGGAACTTGTCCACCAGCCGCAAGTTGGGCGACGGCGCGTGCTGCGGGATTTCCTCGACGAAGGTTTTGTAATTGAGTTGATGGATCAAATCCATCTCCCAATCCTCCGTGGCGAATTTGAATACGAGGGGCGAGCGCGGTTCCATAAGTCTATTTGAACGATTCGTCCGGTTTGGGCTGAACCGGGGGGCGGCCAGCCAGTTGCGCGGCTTCGTCAATCAGGTTCTTCCGATGCGCGACCAATACCATTCCCGCGAGCAGTGACAAGGCGATCACTTCCCACACTTGCCGACCCATGATCATCTTTGCGAGCAAAGGAACCAGGGCGAAAGCAATGAGGCCGCTTAAAACGGTTCGACGCAGAAAACAAAACAAGGCGAGCAGCACTCCCACAGAAAGGAGCGTCAGACGAAAATCAAACAACAGCAAAGCGCCAAGCGAGGTGGCCATCCCCTTCCCTCCCCGAAAGCTCAGTTGGAACGGCCAGATGTGGCCCAGCACGACTGCGAGCATGGCGAGCGCCGCCAACCGGTCGTCGAGAGTGAAATAGCGAACCACCCAGACGGCGACCGCGCCTTTGCCGATGTCTCCCATGAGGGTCAGCAGGAATCCACCCAACCCCAGGAAGCGTCGCACGTTCTTGGCGCCAGTGCTGCCGCTGCCCAACTCGCGAAGATCCTGCCCGAACCAAATGCGCACGAGGTAGTAACCGGTCGCCAGGCAGCCCAGAACATAGCTGCCCAGGAAAACAGCCATCGCCTGGTTCAAAGGAACCGCCGGGCCAAATACCTGTTGCGTCCAAGACGTCCAGTCCATATTAGTCCTGGCTCTCGCTCCGGCCGATGTTGCTGATGACCAAGGATTTCATCATGGCGTTTCCGGATAAACCTGTCGCAGCCGCGGTCAGAATGGGATTTAAAAAAATATTTGTAAATATCAAACTGTCACCAAACTGTCACATGAAAGACGCCAAAGGTTTTATTAGCGGGAATGTGTTAAACCGCGGCCCAATGATTCATTGTGCCAGAAGTAACCGTTACCGTGGCGGGAATGGATGAATCGGTGAATCAAACGACACGGAAAGAGGTTTTAAACAAGTTGCGGCGGGCGATTCGCGAAATCTCGTCAAGTCAGCTTCCCGGCGCGGCTGCTGTCGGCTCCGTTGGTTCCTCTGGCTCCTCGGCGGCAATGTTGAACTTCTCGAACTTCGAAATCAACTCGAACATCGACCGCGGCACCATCAAGTCACGAGTGACGTCTTCGGTGGTTTCCTTGATCTTGCCGTCCTTTTGCACCTGCCTGGCAACATTTTGGAGCCGGACGGTGTAAAGCAGTTCGCAACGCGGAGAGTGCTTGAGCGTCAGGCGAGTCCATCGATCCGCGCCTGGCGGCCGCGGCCTGGCCTGGGTCAGAGGACTCAGATCGCCGGCTTTGAACGCGGCCACTTGTGCGGGATCGGTGAACAGGTCAAGCGTGTTAATCTTCTTCTCTTTGTCCAGCCAGCATTGGGTGGTTTCGCAAAATGGCGCATGGGCAATCATCCCAAAGGCCGTGACGGTCGTGAGGCCCACGATCATTCCCGCTTCAACCAACCACACCATGACGAGCGGAATGCCGGTGATCATGCCACTGCCGTGCAAACCCCACGATCCATCCTCATAAAGCTGCCTCATGCCGGCCAGCATTTCCTCGGGCCAGCAGAGAATCGGAGCGCCCTGGAAAGTCGCGTGAATATGCCCGTTCCAACTGAAGTAGAGAGCAATGATCCCGGCGCCAATGGCGGCCATGCATGCCACGGCCGTATTTCGAACCTTGCCCCATCTCATCAGCCTGCCGCTCAAGAACCCAAAGAGGAATCCGTAGCCCACCGTAAGCAGAAAGTTGAGGTAGATGATCGGGATCCACTTCATTAAATAGGCGTAGGCATATCCCAGCGGAAAACCCGCCACAGCCGCCACCCCGAGAGCCAGCAATGGACCGTGAACCCCGAATTTGCCGGAGTGCCGGTAAACTTGAAAAGACTCAGCTTCCATGGACCTCAAAAACCCTCTTCCATCTCCGGCAGATCACCAGAGTCAATGCTTGGAACTACTTGTATAATGCCAGACATGTGGAAACAGAGGCAAGCAAAAAAGGGTTCACCAGCGTGGCGTTGAGCCCAGCGCTTCTTCAGCATCCGTAGCCGTAATAGACTCCCTACAATGACGTGAGGAACTTCTTCACCCGCACGAACGCCCGCATGATGGCTGGCAAATAGAACGCTGCCAATAGCGCGATAATGGCGATCACGCACAAAAGCTCCATGAGCGTGACTGCCTTGCGCTGCTCCCGTCTCCGTATTTCGAGTGACAAAACGTTGCGCATCCATGTTTGGACAAAGCACCGCTCCAAAGCTCACATCGACAATCGGCCCACCCTTCCCCCATAAGTCTCGAAAACGGGAATCCGCAAAGTGAACGTCTGGTGCTCTTCCCTGGCTGACCGGGCGAGCATCGGCTGATTTATACTATCTCTGACGCCACGGTTGAAAAACGCCTGGAGGCGGTTGGTACGCACGTGGCCGCCGACGCGGAAGTCTGCGCAAGAGGAAATACAACGGCGCCCCGACTTCGCCTGCGAATAAAATAACGAGGAACCAGATGATCTTTGTGCGGCCCTGCTCGTGGTTCGCGCAATCCAGAAGCATCCATACCCAGAAGGCGAGGGCAAGCAGAACAATGGGGGTAAGAACGAGGCGGACATCGGCCAGCATTACGAATCGGAGTGGTTCAGGCGTCATAGTATTGCCTTTCGTTGTTATAGTGCGTCACAATTCATTCGCATGCAAACCGCCCAGTGGCTCAACGTTCATTGATAATTGGTTCGCATTTTTTGCGCATTCTGCGGGGAGGAGGAAGCGCATCGAGCGCGGAAGAATTCCAAATTCCTTGACTAAATGGCGGCGGGCCTTGCGAGTCCGGGCCATTAAGGGCAAAGTTCATGGGTCATGGCGACTTTTTACGACACGCACGCGCATCTGGATTACCCGGATTACGCCGCCGACTTGCCCGCAGTCATCGAGCGGGCGCAGGCCGCTGGTATCGTGAAGATGATCAGCATCGGCACGGATCTGGAAAGCAGCGCGCGCGCAATCAAGTTGAGCGAGCAATACCCGGCGGTGTTTGCGGCGGTCGGCTGGCATCCTACGAATGTCCAGGATGCGCCCGAGGATTTGCGCCCGGCGTTGCGGGAATTGGCCAGGCATCCTAAGGTGGTCGCCATTGGTGAAACCGGCTTGGACTATTATCGTTTGCCGAGCCGGCAATCCAGTGGCACGGCCGGCGACGATCAGACTTACAAACAAAAGCAGGCCACGCTTTTCGAACAACAACTTGAAGTCGCCGCTGAATTGGGACTGAACTGCGTGGTTCACACGCGCGATTCACTCGATGACGCCTTGATAAAAATGCAGCCCTTCGTCGGACGCGTGCGTGGCGTTTTTCATTGCTTCGTGGATAATCCGGCCGCCATGCAACGCGTGCTGGCCATCGGATCGCTCGTCAGCTTCACCGGCATTGCCACTTTCAAAAACGCCCAAACTGTCCGCGACACTGTCGCGGCCGTTCCGATCGGACAGTTCATGCTGGAAACTGATTCGCCGTACCTGGCGCCGGTTCCCTATCGCGGCAAACGATGCGAACCCGCCTATGTGAAAGAGATTTCTGAACTTGTGGCGCAGGTTCGCGGCTGCTCCCTGGAAGAATTGAGCCAGGCGACGTGTGACACCGCGCACCAGTTCTTCCCGAAGCTGTTGCAACGGTGAAGTAACGGCGGGCTTTATGATCAGGGCACGCGGTGCGGCCGCCCCATCCACACACGGTCCACTCCCGGCGCATAATTGGCCGCGGTCAATTTCGCGTCACGAAACCAGGGAAAGTGGACCGCCAGGAGTGAGTCATCCCAAATCCGAACCTCGGTGCACTTTTGCAGCCACGGCTCATGCCAGATACGAAAGAATTTCCCGCGCGAGCCGCAAGTTGTGAAGGCCGTGTACCGCTCCAGCAGAAACTCGCTCAACGAACCCGCCGGGCAAGGCTTGAAATCGCGGTTGATGGCAATGTCGGCAGCGTAACTCAGCTCCGACGATGCGGCGGTCACTCTCCCCTGCAATTTGCCCGCTTCATGAACATGCTCGTAGTCCAATTGCCCGAACCGGTAAGGCAAGCCGAACGTCCGCGGGCCGAGGAGAACACTGAGCCGGTTGGGTATCCACTCCGCCAGAAAATAAATGCCTGCTTCGCCGCTGTGCCGGACATAAGTCCGCACGTTCAACAACCCGTGCGTGGCAATGGGCGCCAGCAGCCACGCAGTCCATCGGCCACCGCAGGCGGGACGCAGTCCGCGCATGGTGAACGCGACTGCGCTCACGTAAGCCTTGCCTTCACGAAGGTCAAGTTCGAACGGCACTGCGCGCTGCAAGTGTTCCACGTCCACTTCATAGTGCATGAAAACCGCGCGCAGCCAATCGCTGTAGAACAGCGGCTCGCCAGGGTTGGCGAGCAACCGTCCGCGCGCATCCCCACTTGGGCTTGCATCACGCGCCGATTCCAGCACTCCTGATTTCACAGGTCCTTTCTGATGCCCAACAACCGGCTGGTACCTGGTCACGTTTGTTAACGCCTGCCAAAAGCAGCCAACAGGTATGCCAGGGCAAACTCACCGTAAATCGCGAGCAGGCTGATGTGAATCAAGGTCCGCCCCGACCGCCCACGCCAATGCGTGGAACTGTAATAGACAACTTGCAACAGCACCCGAAATCCCCAAAAGAATGCGATGCCTGCCGCCAGCCAGCGACAAACTGGATTTGTCCCCGCGGCAAAATCCGCCGCGAAATGCCACGTCAGCACCGCAAACAAAAGCAAGGTGATGGAAATAAACCACGAGTGCACCTGGTGCACTTCGCGGATCAGCAGCGGCATGCGCGCGAGATCCTCCCGCCAGCGCATGATGCGATTGAGCGCGAGATTCAAGATCGCAATCCCGGCTTGCAGGATGGCTGCGAGTTCAAGTGCCGTCCGCAAATCGAAATGGAGCGTCATATAGCCGGCTTTAAACTGATTTCGCGCAATTAATGTTTCGTCGCCATCGCTGCAATCCCATAGACCGTTGCGAAATAAATGAAAACGACGGTCAACCCGTGATAGCCGATTTTGTAAAACCAGTTGGTCAGGAAAGGCCGCGCATCGAACACAAACAATTGCACCAGCAGCCGCGCGAGCCAGAATGCCCCGATAAACAGGCACAACGACCGGCCCAGAGGCGTTCCGGCGGCCATTTCATTTCCGTGGCGGAGTGTCAGCGTTCCGAAAGCCACGATCACCAGCACGATGAACGAGCCGTAAACCCAGAACAAATTGCGCAGGAATGGGTGGAGCGGCGCGAGGTTCGCGCGCCAGTCCAGGGCTCGAGGCGTGAGCGCGCTAGCGGTGAGAATTCCAAAATGGAGCAGTCCGGCGAGGCGAAGCAATGTTTCGAGGTGGTTCATGGGAGTTCCTTTCATAATGCGTGGATGGCTTGCAGAAACGGAAGGATGACGCGATGGATAAACGGCTGATGGAAAAGCCAGAAGACCGGGCCAGCCGTGAACGTGACAGTAAAAATCCAGCCGGCAAAACCATGGCGCAAGCCGAGCCTGCGCCCGGCCCTCGAACGCTCGATCAATACTCCGGCCGCTTGCAGGAGAAAGTAAAGTGTCGGCAACCCATAGCCTCCCCGCGCTGGAATTGAAATTACCAGTTCATGCACCAGTCCCGACAACAGGAAAACCACCGTGGTCGCCCCCGCTGTACTCGAATGGCGCAGGGCTGGGCGAAACGCGAGATCGTACGCCAATTGGGAAAAGGCCGAGTTCCAACGCTTGCCCCAAAATTCTCCAAGGGATGTGGACAGAATCGGCGCGCGCATCAAGGGACGGGCATTTACTCCCAAGCGTTGCCAGCCCAGCGCGAGCAAATGGAATGTGCCGAAATGCAGCAGGAAGATCAGGCCCAGCAGCCCGCACCATCCCGCCAGCAGCGGTGATGATGCGGGCAGCATTCGGACCATTCCCCACAAAAGTGTCGCTCCAAAAAGTGTCTTTCCAAATGCTGCCAGCCAGGCTCCGGCCGGCGAACGAGGCGAGCTTGCTTGCCAGGGCAGAGTGCCCACAAGAAACTCCTTTGCATCCAACCCGGGCCACAAAAAGAGATAGGCCCAGTTGCGCCAAGGTGGAGCCGCGTTCACTTCGCATCGCCGCCATGTGAGCCATTTGCAGCCCAGGAAGATTCCAAAGGCCATTGCCCACATGAACTTCCAGGCCGACAGGAAGTTTTTTAGGCTGAACGCCAGCGAAGGCAGGAAAATAATCGGCAGCCAGCTTGCCAACTCGTAACAGCCGCCGTGAGGAAGCTCTAATCTTTTTAGGAGAGAAATTAGAGCCTCCTCACGCCGGGTGCCTCGGGGGGTCGCGTTCGTTCTCATAATGTCCTCACGGCATTTCATAAAAGGAACTCGTTACACTGTGGTTGGGAGAGCGCCGAGAACCTTTGTGCGGCAGTTGGCACGCTCCACCAAAACAGTGTCGCCGTGCCGCGAACCAGCGGTAGGTCGCCCGCAAAACCGCCATCGCGCCGGGGAGCCGTGCCAGCGTCGAGACGGGCGACATCCACCAGATGGAGCGCGCGATTTCGATCAGGGCGTCCGCTCCGCCCAAGTTTCGTCCGTCCGCTGTTATCAGGCGCATTTCGTTCAGAAGAGTTTCGGCCTTCAGGCCAAACCGCGTCTGCACCCAGGGCGCCTGGAGAGCTGCGAGCTTGAACCCGCGCCGCCGGAGCACGCGGTATCCACGCGCCACCCAGGCGCGACAGAAGGCACAATTTCCATCGTAGAGAGCCCAGCCGCCGTTACGTTCTGTAATTTCAGTATTCACAGAAATATATCATCAAAAAAATTATTTGTTGCCCAAACCCAGCGCCTTAAGGGCTTTGTCCCCCAATCGGGCAAATTTCGCAAACGTGCTCGCGGGCCAGCGCCGCACTTGCTCATACCAACCGGTGGTGGTTTCAAAAAAGTCGCGCAGTTCGGCCAGCCGTGTCCTGGTAAAGGCGTCCTTTTCCTGATCCGCTTCGGCGAGGCATTCGCGAAGCATCGCGAGCGTGGGGTCGATTTCGCGCCGTTTTCGCTCATCCAGCACCAGGCGGAACATTTCCCAAACGTCCTTCATCGTCTCGAAATGATCCCGCTTATCACCCATGACATGAACCAGGCGAACGATCCCCCACCCTTGCAATTCCTTGAGGCTGGTGCTGACGTTCGAACGCGCCACCGACAGCGTCTCGGCGATCTCCTCCGCATTCAACGGCTTGGCGGAGATGTAGAGCAGCGCATGGATTTGCGCCACGGTCCGGTTGATGCCCCAGCGCGTGCCCATCTCCCCCCAATGGAGGACGAACTTTTGCTGGGTGGCGGTGAGTGGCGGCATAATTTCTATTGTTTCTGTCTGTTCAGAAATTACCATATTTGCCGTGCTTGTCAAGAGGCCGCTCCAATCACCACGATCCGAAGATTTGCGGAGAGGAGCAGAAAAAAGGTCGCAGCCGCCGCAGGAAAGCTCTGCTCTTTGTTCCAAAGGGCCAAAGCCCTCTTGCGTCGGCTGCGACAAACTCCGCAGGCTGTTTAATCCCGCGGAAAAATCGTGTTCAAATTCTCGTTGCCACCCAGGCGGTTAATTGTTCCGGTTGCCCACCGCCGGCAGCGGGATATAACTCTTTTTCACATCCTCGCTTCTAATCACGGTCAACATCCGCCCATCCTGAATCACAGTACACCCCTTCTTGCTCAAAATCTCCTGCAAAAGATCAAGCGCCTCATCCCGATTCAGTTCATGGGCATGCCAGGCATCGACCGGGGCCCAGATATCGACATTCGGTTTTACATGAATAAACACTCCGGCCGCAGTGCTGAAATAATCGAACACCCTTTGCAGCGGCACCCCGCGAAAATCCAGGCGCAGTCCCTCGGACTCGGCGGCGCCGGGTTGGTTGCGTTCCAGATCGAATGTCGGCTTCAATCGTTTAGTGCTCATTGCGATTTTTGTTATTGGTCTTTCTGGTTATGAATGCACCCACGCAATCTCAGACGCGTGAGCCCGTCAAAATGTTCAGGTAGCAATCATCGGGCCAATGTCTGAATCCGCTTTTAATTCGTAAAACCGAGGTTTTTTTAGGGGATTCAGGCGCCAAGTGCGCAAGATTTGCTCAGCGAGGAACATTGGTTGCGCAGAGCTCCTGCGCTGCGCGGATCTGTGAAGTATTACCGGGCGGAGCAGGAGCTCTGCGCTCCGTCTGCACTGGACAACAGATGAAGTTTTGGCGCGTTGAAGTTGGTCAACGGATTCTCGGCGAAATGACCAGTTTCAAGTTTGTGCAGCCACGATTCGATCAAGCGGCCCACGGCAGTGACATCCAGGCGCTCATGGATGGCGGGGTATTTGTGAAGATTGGCCTGCGCGAGTTTGAACAAGGCCGCTGAGGGCCGCAGGCGGCTTTTTTGCAAATGGACAAAGGCCCCGGCCAATTGAATCATGCCTTTATAAAAGGAATAATTCGGTCCATGTCGCTGTGCCAGCCAGAGCTTTTCGAGCACCTCGTGCGCTTCGAAAAACAAGCCCTGATTGAAACAGGCGAAATAACCCAGATAATGCGCGTCCAACTCCTGACCCTGGCAATCTGCGATCAGGTCCGCTATTTTCCCGCTCTTACGGCTCATCAATCTAAATTAAGGAGAAATTGGATATTACCAAGTCTCAAACGAAGATTTGGTGTAATGCTTCAGTCATACCAGCGCGGACATTCTGGTCCGCTTTAAACATCCGCACACCTGGGCGGACTGGAATATTCGCACGAGGACCGGCGTATCCCGCTATCACTGAGGCATTATGGTCGGTGGCTCTTCATTCATCCGGTGTTGGCCATCCAATCCGCACAGAACTTTGATTCTCCTCTCCCCACAACTCCTATTTTTTCTTAAATAAATCCCCGATTCCCTTCGTGGTATTGTTCAATTGGTCCACTGTTCCCTTGCTCAGGTTTTGAATATCTTTTGCGCTGGAGGCAATGGCTTTGGTTCCCGCTTCGATGGCGCTTTCCAACAGCGGTTTCAGGACCTGTTGAACCAGTTCCGCGGCGGTTACGGCGTTGTTTTCAGAGCCGATATTTTGGAGATGCACCGGGGACAGCGTGAGGGTTGGAAGCTGGCCCACGCCCGTTACGGCCAGGTTCACTTTCGTTCCATTAATGACCACGTCCTTGACGATAAATTTTTTTCCAGCCTTTTTGGCGGGGGCCGCCGCTGATTGTTTTTGCTCGCTGCTCGAGGCATTCAGATTGTCGAGGATCTTGCTCAAGTTGCTCTTTCCAGCCAGCGTGCTTTCGAGGGTGAGTTGCGGTTCCTGAATGTTGATTTCATCCACCACCACGGTGTCTGACATCACGGACCCAATCTTCACCGCTACTTTTACCGAGCCGACTTCAATGGCCGACGAGGTCTTGTACCCTTCCGGATTGCCCACAAACAACTTGGACAATTTACCGCTGCCGGAGAACGGGGAAATGTCCGCCGCATCCAGGCGCACGTCCACTTTGGTCAATGTGGGACCCACTGTTTCCACTCCTTTCTTGACGAGGGAATTCAGTGAAAAGAACACCATCGCCAGCGCGATAACGACGAGCAGGACGACAACCATACCGATTCGGACGATCAGCTTTTTCATAGGCTTTTAATTTAGGTTCAATGTCGAGACAAACAGAATTGGGGTTTTAATAAATGGCATGGTCATTGATTTAGCTGCACGAACCGCTCGGCCGGTCCCATCACCTCCATCATTGGCGATCAACAGCGGATGTAAAGGCGATTCCGGCGCAATGCAAGGCGTCACTTTTTGTTTCTTCTGAGTCCGAAGAAAAAATCCCTGCCGCGAGTTTGCCTTGTAGCGCGAGGATGTGGCTGTCTCATTTTAGGGCAAAGACCTGAGTCAATTTCTAAAAAAAATTTGAAAAATCGCTTGAGAAATTTCCGATGGTGACGATAATGATTTTAGACGGCAGCGTCACCCTGTGATGCAAGCCTCGCTCTTTGGAATGCTGGAAGAGCAGCAGATTTACCCTGCCATGCTCGTGATCCTAACAAATGTCCTTGAACCGTAATTAAACAAAAATGGAGCCTCTATTTCGGTAGTGGCCGACAGGCCTTGACTGGAAGTCGAAAAATATCGATCGGGTTCCACCTGTTCCTAAATAAGTTCAAAGGAACTGTTATACACGGCATTACGGTGGGGTTTTTTATTTCGTCGCACGCGGGTTATTCGAATGGCACAAGGTTCAGCGAGGCGAAGCAGCTCCAAACACCAAATTCCAAGCTCCAGAGAAACACCAGGTCCAAAGCGCCAAATTTCACGCCTATACGCCAAACCGGTTTCGCAATAGGTTCGAGTTTGGCTTGAGGTTTGAAATTTGAAGCTTTTTTGGAGCTTGGAATTTGGTGTTTGGAGTTTGTAACGGCCGCCCGTTTGGAGCTGTTTTACCCAGTTGATTATTTTCCAGCGGGATATTAATCTCGGCGTAAGAAACTGGCTGTCCCTTGGATACGCAAAGCAAGCAACATTATGGATCAAACGGTCTGTGATTCAAGCGTCGCACCCGCACCAAAACCCGCTCTCGACCTCTGCAACCGCAAACACCAGTTGGATTTGCCCAAAACCCTGGCCGGACGCAGCCTCCTCCGCCTGCAGGACCTGCTGGAAAGCGGTGTCGCCAAAGTTTCCGTCCATGGGGACCCGCACATCTACGATAGCGCCACCTTCCCGTGGGCCGCGGAAGTCGAAGCCGGTTGGAAAAGCATTCGCGCCGAACTCGACCACGTCATGCGATACCGGGACCAAATCCCGAGCTTCCACGAGATCCTCAAGGAAGTGACCACCATCACCACCGATAACAATTGGAAGACCTTTTTCCTGGCCGGCATCGGGATGAATTGCGAAGAGAACGCGCGGCGCTGCCCGGAGACGATGAAGCTGCTGCAAAAAATCCCCGGGATGAAGACCGCTTTTTTTTCCATTCTCTCGCCGCGCAAGCATATCCCGGCTCATCGCGGAGCGTTCAACGGGATTCTGCGCTTTCATCTCGGGCTGCTCGTGCCTGAACCACGGGAAAAATGCCGCATTCGCATCGGCAATGATTTTCGTCATTGGACCGAAGGCAAGAGCCTCATCTTCGACGACACGTTCAACCACGAAGTTTGGAACGACACCGACGGTTATCGCGTCGTGTTGTTTGTCGATTTCGCGCGTCCGCTAACATTTCCATTTCATCAGATGAACGAAGCTTTGCTGAGCATCGGCGCGCTCGCTCCTTTTCTGCGCGAAGCGGGCGAGAAGCAGAAGAAATGGGAGAAGAAGTTTTACCAGAAGAAGTGACCTTCTTTTCCGGGAAGGCGGCTGACCATACAGCGCGCTGCTGCGCGCCCCTGTCGGAAATGGGCCGAAATTAATCTTTAACCTTCTGAGCCGGCGCTGGCTTTGCATCCAGCTTGCGTCGCTCCAAAGTGCCAGCCAGATACGTATCCGGAGCTGCTTCCTGCCATGCGGTAAACCACAGGTTTCCGAGCATTTGCCCGCCAGCGAGCAACTGCGTGGTTAAAAAAGCCCGGCCTTCCCTGCCTGCGTCACCTTCCGCGAACAACTTGCCTTCCTTCTCCAATTTGTAGAGCGGTTCGACCTGCTGGTGCTGATCGACAATGTAGGCCACGATCAGCGAGAACGTGTCGTGTGCTTGCCCTTCCTTGGCTCCGGCGGCGGCCAACTGAGCCGGGTGGATGCGCGCTCGAATTTCGTTCCAACTCGCGGCGTCGAGATTTCTAAAGTAGCCATCCACATGGCTGTGGATCTTGTTGGTGGTGTAGTTCTCCGGATTCTCCCCCACCCAGCCGTTGAAATGCCGGGTGGTGTGCAGTGGTTGAGCGCCGTCGCCCACATAGTGGCCCATCACGCCCATGATGTAGATGATGTTCTCCTGCGCGTTGGCGATTTCCTCGGGCGTGCCGCCGTGTTCCTGAAAGGCTTTCAGATAAGAGAACCCTGATTTAAGCTTGGCGAAGTTTTCCATGATCGCCCAGGGCAAAAATCCCACCAACTGCCTGGTATGGTCCGCGTTCTGGTTCGGATTGATGGGCGGGAACTTCTCCGGATGGGCGGCGCGGGCCAGCGCCAGTTGCGCGGTGAAGTCATAACGAAATCGCGTCAGCGAATGCGCTTCGATCCCATACGGCTCCAAGTCTTCCAAGTCGATAAAGTGATCCGGGGCATTGAGGTGGGAGAGGTCCGGAGTGTTGCGCCAGCGGTCCGGCTCGCCAGCCAGGAAAGCAATCCGTTCACGTGTCGCCGGGACCTGGACGAACTCGGGGAAATTTGCCGGCAGCGAAGCCAGCGCCAGTTGATTAACGAGCCGGTGCCCTTCATAATCCCAGGCGCCGCACTTGAACGCCAGGCCGGCAACCAGCAATAACCCAAACATTTTTTTCATGGCTTGATTCGCAATTCCGGAGCATCATAAGTCGCCACCGACAAAAGGCAAAAGACAAATCGGTTTAGCCAGAACGGTCTTTTCGGCGGAGCGCAGAGCTCCTGTTCTGCGTGAACATCGGAATTATCAACCCGCGGAGCTGGAGTTCTGCGCTTCGACCGCGGCTGGCATCAGAGCAGCACCATGAAAATCATCACTGATGAGCATTGCACCGGCTACTCGTCACCCGGACACCCGGAGCGGCCGGAACGCATCAGCCGCACGCTGGAACGGTTGCGCAGCCAGACCGAATTGCCCATCTCCTGGGACAAGCCGCTGCCGGCTGACGAAACGGCCATTCTGCGCGCCCATTCAGAAAGGCTGGTCGCCCGATTGAACGTGGCCGAAGATTTCGACGGGGACACACCGTATCATCCGAAGATCGCCGAACACGCGCGCCGTTCCGTGGGCGCGGGACTGGCAGCCCTCAAGTCGGCCCGCGCCGGCCAAGCTGCATTTAGCCTCATGCGACCACCGGGACATCATGCCACCCGGGAACGCATCATGGGCTTTTGCTATCTCAACAATATTGCCATTGCCGCTCTCGAAGCTCTCGCCACCGGCGCGAAAAAAGTCGCCGTTTATGACTTCGACGTTCATCATGGCAATGGAACTGAGGACATTCTGCTCAACCACCCCGGGGCCGCGTTTTTTTCGATTCATCAGTACCCGTGCTATCCGGGCACTGGCGCTTCCGATGTTGGCAATAATTGTTTCAATTACCCCGTTGCGCCCTACACACCGCGAGCTGAATACCGCAGCGTGCTCGCCCGCGCGCTTGAAGAGCTCAAGAAATTTGGTCCCGATCTTGTCACTGTCTCCGCCGGTTTCGACGCGTATGCGCGCGATCCGCTCGCCCAGGAAACGCTTGAAGCGGAGGATTATCATTGGCTGGGCGAGTCCATCCGCAAACTGGGCATTCCCACTTTCTCGCTGCTGGAAGGTGGTTATAGCGATGATTTGCCCGAGTTGATCCTGGCGTATTTGAAAGGGTTGGAAGGACTGTGACCAAAGTAACTTTCAAGCTGGGAAAAACTGAAATCCAGGCGCTCGTCCACCAGGCTGATGGGGCGGGACTCACCATGCTAAATGTTCACGATGACGAAGACACCTCCGTGCAGGCCGGATTGGCCAACATCCAGAAGTACGGCGGCCGGGTCATCGAACTCGCTCATTCCGGCGAACGCCTGATCACCTTCGGCTTGGGTGGCCGCAACTATTCATTCGATCCGAACCGGATTTTTTCCGACACAGGCATCGCCGAAACATTGAAGCTGCAAAGCGCCTGGTCTGCGGAAGCCCACGCCGAGGTGCGGGCTTTTGCGGCGGCGTATCTCAGCCGGTTTGCCCTGGAAAGCGAACCCGTGATCGTTGCGCTCCACAACACCATGGAAGGCCCATTTTCCGTTGAGAGTTTTCTTCCCGCCGGCAATTACGGTTCCAGTGTCGCGGAAATCCAGGTAAACCCCGAGCGCAGCAAGTTTGATTTCTTTTATGTTACGAACCGCCGATTCTTCGAGTATCTGAAGCGGCTCGATTTCAATGTGGTGCTGCAGGACAACGAGCGCGTCGCTGACGATGGTTCCTTGTCGGTTCACTTTTCCAGAAAAGGAATTCCGTACATTAACGTCGAAGCGGAAGTGCGCCACTTACCAGCCCAAATCGAGATGCTCAAAGTTGTCCGCGAGATGCTGGCCGGATAACAGCGAGGCGCATTGGGTCGGACGCGTTGGAAGATTCTCCAGCCGGCAGTTTGGCATCCGCCTTGCCGCTTAAAGGCAGGACTCCCTACTTGCGGCATTTGGGTTCCAGCCCTGTTTCAAATATGCTCCGCAATGGTTGGCGGGTGCTCATACGCGGTCTGCAGTTCCGGCGGCAGTGACCCCCCTTCGCGCGCCAAAACCCGATAAGTCCGAATCTGGAGGGAGAGGTTCATGCCGTCGCGCAATCCTAACAGCGCATACTCCTCCTTCGTAATGCGTGACCGCAACGTCAAGCCCGAGGGAAGTTCAAGTTCCAACCGCAGCATGATTCCCAGAAAATAAGTGCGCCGCAGCACGGCGCGATACCGGTATAACGCCAGATCCGGTGAAACCTGCACCGCATATGGGCGAAAGCCGATCCGCAGCCGCGTGCCATCCGGCTGCGTCGGCGCTGGAAACTCGAGTTCATTCACGCGTCCCACGCCCTTGCGAACCTCGACTTCCAGGACGTTCATGACGCCGATGAAGCGGGCCACGAACTCGTTTACCGGCTGTTCGTACACCTCGCGCGGCGCGCCGATCTGTTCCAGATTGCCCTTCGAAAAAATCACGATGCGGTCGGACACCTCCATCGCTTCCTCCTGGTCGTGAGTCACGAACAAGGTGGTGACATTCAAGTCCTTGTGCAAATGGACGAGCCATTCGCGCAATTCCTGGCGAATCTTCGCGTCCACTGCGCCAAACGGCTCGTCCAGGAGCAACACGCCCGGCTTGGACGCCAGCGCGCGCGCAATCGCCACCCGCTGCCGTTGCCCGCCGGAAAGTTGATGCGGATAACGCCTCTCCAACCCGTCGAGGCCAAGCAATTTCAACAACTCCGTGACGCGAGCCTCGATGTCCGCGCGTTTCCACTTCTTGATTTTGAGCCCGAAAGCGATGTTCTTGAACACATTCATGTTCTTGAACAACGCGTAATTCTGGAACACAAACCCGATGTTGCGCTTCCGAACCGAAATGTCATTGACCCGTTTGCCGCGGATGAAAATGTCGCCCTCGGTCGGCACTTCCAGGCCGGCAATCATGCGGAGCACGGTGGTTTTGCCGCCGCCGCTCGGCCCGAGCAGGGCCATCAGCTCGCCCTCTTTCACGGAGAAGTTGACGCTGTTCACCGCGGCGACTTCGCCGAATTTTTTGCTGACGTTTTTTAATTCGATGCTCATGCGCCCGGAATCGCGAATTTCAAATTTGCGATTGGAAATTCGCCTCGGCCCTCTGCGCCAACTCGTAGTTGCGGCGGGTCTTCCATTCGACCCAAGTCTTGACGCCCAGGGTGAACAAGGCCAGCAAGGCCAGCAGGCTCGCGACGGCAAACGCCGCCGTGCCGCCGGAGAGCTTGCTGCTGTTGTATAGTTCCTCCACGCGCAGCGGCATCGTCTGGGTTTGGCCCGCGATCTTGCCGGAAACGACCGAGACTGCGCCGAACTCACCCATGGCGCGCGCATTGCACAAAATCACGCCGTACAACAGCCCCCATTTGACGGACGGCAGGGTCACGTGCCAGAAGGTTTGCCAGCCGCTCGCGCCGAGCGTCAGCGCCGCTTGTTCCTGTTCGGAGCCGGTGGCCTGCATCACGGGAATCAGTTCGCGCGCCACGAAGGGAAACGTGACAAAGATCGTGGCCATGACCATGCCCGGCACGGCGAAAATAATTTTGATGTTGTGGTCATCCAGCCATTGACCGAAGTAACCCTGCATGCCGAAGAGGAGCACAAACACCAGGCCGGAAACAACCGGTGAAACCGCAAACGGCAGGTCGATCAACGTAATGAGGATGGCTTTGCCGCGGAACTCGAACTTGGCAATCGCCCACGCCGCCGCGAGCCCGAAGACCACGTTCAGCGGCACGCTGATGGCGGCGATGATGAGCGTCAGGCGGATGGCCGACCAGGAGTCCGGCTCGGTGAGGGCAGCGAGGTAAAAGCGCACACCCTTTTCCAGCGCCTGATAAAACACATTCACCAGCGGGACGAGCAGAAACAGCAGCGCGAAAGCCAGCCCGATGGTGATCAGCGTCCACTTCACGAAGGCTGGTTCCTCCGTGCCACGACGCGAGGCGGTCCGCCGGGCTTTAAGATTTGATTGAATCGTGCCGGCCATCTTAGCGTTCAAAATGGCTGGCCCAGCTTTCGAGCCAGTTGATGGAGATAAGGATCGCGAATGAAATGAGCATCAGCACAGCCGCAATGGCGGTGGCGCCATGATAGTCGTATTGATCCAGGCGAATCACGATCAAGTACGGCGCAATCTCCGTCTCGTAAATTCGATTGCCCGAAACGAATACGATCGAGCCGTACTCGCCCACCGCGCGGGCGAAGGCCAGGGCAAAACCGGTCACGACCGTTGGAAAGAGTGTCGGCGCGAGAATGCTGAAAAAGGTGCGCCAGCGGCTGGCGCCAAGGGTGGCGGCCGCTTCCTCGACTTCCTGTTCCAGGTTCTCCAAAACGGGTTGCAGCGTCCGCACCACGAACGGCAGGCCCACAAAGGTCAGCGCGATGATCACCGCCAGGCGTGTGTAAGCTCCATTGATTCCCAGCGGGACGAGGAATCGGCCCAGCCAGCCGTTGCCGGCAAACAGGCTGCAGAGCGTGAGGCCCGCAACCGCCGTGGGCAGCGCGAAAGGGAAATCGACGAGCGCGTCGATGAACCGCTTGCCCCAAAATTCGTAACGCACCAGGATCCAGGCAAGCAGCGTCCCGAAAATCGCATTTACCAGCGCGGCAAGCAAGGAGGCCCCGAACGTCAGCTTGTAAGCCGCCAGCGCCCGGGGATCCGTTGTCAGCCGCCAGAAATCATGCCAGGAAAGTTGAAAGGCTTTGAGGAAAAGCGCAGCGACGGGAATGAGCACGAGCGCGCTGAGGTAAAACAGCGTGTAGCCCATCGTCAGCCCAAAGCCGGGCAACGGGTTGAATTTTTTTTCGGCCATGCGTCAGCGGAAGCTCGACGCAAAAGCTATCTTAAGTTGTTGCACCAGTAAAAAGGTATTTCACAAGGAATGTGTCAGTATCAGCGAATACGGAGCCGGCGTCGATTGAGCGCCACGCCATGATCCCGCAGAGCAAGGGCTCTGCGCTCCGTCAACTGCCGACACTTTGTGTTTTCGCGTTCTCAAGCGGGCCATTCCTTCCAACCGCTAGATGTTCTGTGCAATGGCCATGAGGTAACGGTATTCCACCAGAATGGTTTGGAGCGCGGCGGAAAAGGCTTCGACTTGCCGGTGCAACGAGGCCTTTTGCGGGGTTTCCAGCGTGATCTCGAAGGGCGGCCGCTGCATATCGCGGGGTGCGCGTAATACTCCGTCAAAGCATTGCGAAACAATGCCGTTGCGCGCAGCGAAGCCGTCGATCTGCCGCTGATGGTTGCGCGGCAGGAACTGTTCCGCCTCCCGCAATGCCGGTTCCAGCAGGTGCTCGGAAAGGACCGCGCCGGCCACGTAGCCGTAGAGGCCGTCACTGGTATCATCGGCATGGAGGCTGATGATGCCGTCGAACGCATGCGTCCAGATTTCCGTCTCCAACAATCTGACTTCCGGCTCGCGCGAATCCCGCCAGAACAGGCGGTTGAGGTCGATGCCGGCTCGCGAATGCCGCGTGTTGTCCTCGAAGCCGGTTGGATTGCAGAGTGGGTAGAAGAAGAGGCAATAGCCCTTCGCGAATTCGGGATTTTTTTCCAACGCCGCTGCGAAACGCGTCAACGCCAGCGCGCCTTCCGGTTCATCGCCGTGAATGGCGGCGAAAATGCCAATTCGAATAGTATCGCCGCCGCCCTTGGGGCCGAGGAAAATGTAGCGCGGCATCACGTATTTTTGGCCGTTGCTTTCGAACTGGCCGAAAGGCTTTTTGATCAAGTGGTCGGATTGGTCGGCGAGTTGGTCGAGTTGGGCCAGCAACCGATCCGTCGCGCGCCGCTCGGGCAATGGCGTTTTGACGACTGGCTGCGTGGTGGGAAGAGTTGGTTCCGTGTCGGTCATATTAATCGTGGTTGGTGGAATTGCGTTTTCTTCAAGGTTTGTGCCGGCTGGTTTTGCGGCGGTCATCGGCTCCCCTGATAGATTTCGTCGAACGTGCCGCCGTCATCAAAGTGCGTCGTTTGCGCCTTTTGCCAGCCGCCGAAGAGTTCGTCGATGGTAAACAATTTCAGTTGCGGGAATTCGGCGGCGTGTTTCTGCGCCACGGATTCCAAGCGCGGGCGATAGTGATTTCGCGCGGCGATCTCCTGGCCTTCTTCGCTGTAGAGGTGTTCCAAGTACGCCTTGGCGATGGCCTCGGTGCCGTGCCGTTTCGCGAATTTATCCACGACGGCCACGGGAGGTTCGGCCAGAATGCTGATCGAAGGTATGATGATCTCGAACTTGCCCTTGCCGTCCTCGGCCACGCTCGACAGCGCCTCGTTTTCCCAGGCGATTAAGACGTCGCCGATGCCGCGCTGGACAAAAGTCGTGGTCGCACCGCGCGCGCCGGTGTCCAGGACGGGCACATTCTTGAAGATCGCCTTCAAGAAAGCCCTGGCTTTGGCTTCGTCGCCGTTCGAGCGTTTGAGTTCGTAACCGTAAGCGGCGAGGTAATTCCAGCGCGCGCCGCCAGAGGTCTTCGGGTTGGGCGTAATGACCGAAACGCCGGGCCTGGCCAGATCGTCCCAGTCCTTGATTCCCTTGGGATTCCCTTTGCGGACCAGGAGCACAATTGTGGAGGTGTAGGGCGAACTGTTGTTTGGAAGGCGCGTCTGCCAATTCGCTGGCAGGAGGCGCGCGCGCGTGGCGAGGACGTCAATGTCGTACGCCAGCGCGAACGTGACCACGTCCGCTTCCAAGCCATCGATGACCGCACGGGCCTGTTTGCCGGAACCGCCGTGCGACTGTTTGATGGTTATTAGTTGATCGGCCTTGCCCTTCCAATAGTTAACGAATGCGACGTTGTAGTCCTGGTAAAGCTCCCGGGTGGGATCGTATGAGACGTTGAGGATGCTCCGTTCGGCGGCGCTGCTGTTGCGGGGCAATCCACCGGCCAGGCAGGCCAGCGTCAGTAATATCAAAAGACCCGCGGCCTTGTTCGGGGCTGCGAACATTTCGCCGACACTTCGCTCTGGGAATCCGTTCATGGAGGATGCAGCGTCGGGTTCCAAATCCACGCAATTATTAGCCGGGTCACGCGGAGCTGGAGCTCTGCGCTCCGCCGGCTGCGTCGCCCAATTTTCAATGACTCCAATTTGTTTCATTTCTCCTCCGATAGTTGGTTAAAATCCCAGTTGAACCCGGGTAAATAGGGTGTTCTCCGGTTGGCGCGTCACCGCCGATGGGGCGGTGGTGACGGCCGAGGTGCCGCCGCCGCCGCCGAAGGTCGTGCGCGAAAAGCTCGTCATCACTTTGACGTTCCTATTCAGCCACCAGTTCAATCCGAACGACCATTCGAGCGCGGAGTGCGCGGAAGTGGTCGGATCGGCATAAACCGGGAAGGCGGCCCGGTCAATGTTCAACTGCGAGACACGCGCGGCCAATTCCCACGCACCCCATTTTCCGGATTTGGGATCAAACGGTTCATCCGGAATGACGCCGGTAAAGGTGTTGTCCTCGCCCGTGAATACCCAGGAGGCGGTGAGGTTCCAGGCCTTGTTCTCCAACCGGTGCGAAGCCGCGCCGGTGGTCACCGCCTGGTCTGAGATGACATACTCGCCCAGCAAGGCGAAGGGTCCCCAATGATAAAACGCCTGCGGAGAGAGCCGCCATAATTCACCATTGGCCGTGACTGTGGATCGATAGGCGAAGAACTGCTGCTGGCCCACAGTCACGTATCCCGGAGTCGATCCGCCGGTCGTCGCCGGCAATCCGGCGGCGGTGGCAGTGGTCCCGAACCCGCCACCGATACCAAACCCGAGTCCTTGCAAGCCCCGGACATTGGTTTGCTTGAACGGTTGCACAAACAGCCTTCCAGCGGCAGCTTTGTCGTCGGTAAAGGCCGAGTTTGAGGAATTCCGTTCGTCCCCCACCCCGTTGAAAATGCCGCCCGCGTAGGCCAGGACGCCATCCCAAAGTTGCCCGTGCAGCATCACTCCCAGATCACGGTTCGGCACCAGGTCGGTGGCGAGTGAGCGTTCATTGAACGTCAGAAAGACATCGGATTGCAATTGCTCGAGTCCGATGGGCGTTTTGAACTTGCCGACCCGGAGTTGCAACTCCGGGGAATAACGATAGTTCAGGTAAGCGTCGAAGATCTGCGGAGACGGCGCCGTGCCCGCGCCGCCGCCGTTGTTTCCCGTGCCGAAATCAGGGACAAACAGAAAATCGAAATCGTGATAAACCGTGCCTTCGATAATCGGTCGCGCACGGCGCAGGAGGAAACCGTCGTTGCCCGGAATGCCATGATCGCTGAAGAAGGTGCGCGAATCGACCTGCAGGACGCCTTCGAGTTTCAGGCCGAAGTTTCCGTTCGCCGATTTGAAGCCAAAGCCATCCTGTCCAACGATGAGTTGGGGGGTGTCTTTCTTGATTTGAACCGCCTGCGCATCGGCGGCCTCCTTGTCCACTTCCCGGTTGCGCTCCAGGACTTTTACTTTTTCTTCCAATTCCTTGACACGCTGGATCAGCGCCTGGACATCGGCGCTGGAGGGATCTTCGGCGCGAGCCGGATGAATGCTGAATTGCGTGGCGACCAGCGCCGCGGCAGCGGTGAGTCGTTGGATTCTCCTTCGGTTGGTTTTCATGAGTTGGTGAACTTCCTTGGTGGGTCAGTTCTCAGGTTGCGGTGGTTCTACTCTCCGTGGCACTGAATCGCAATAGTGCAGTTACCCCGTCCACGAACTGAGTCAGGGGGGCTGGTCGCCGGATCATCTCAGGTTCACCGGCATGGTGGGGGCGAGTCGCCCTCACCCCTGCGTTCCATTTACGATTCAATGTCATTGCCATTAATGTGAGCACGAGATTAGCACTAATCTACACTATGTCAATAGAGATTTGTATATTTATTTATGGCCTGTTTTTATGGGGTTTTTGTTAAGGTTTGTTAAATCTTGACCGATTCCGTGTAGATTGTATGATGTAATCGAACTATGGCCAGCCGAAGCCCCAATTGCGGTCAAGCCGCGCTGATAAAATGAAACTCTCATTGCGCGGCGAGTATGCGTTGCGGGCCTTGGTCGTGCTGGGCCTCAACTACGGCGAGGCGGTCGTTCGCATCCAAACCATTTCCGAACAGCAAAACGTTCCCAAACGGTTTCTGGAGCAAATCCTAAACGATCTCAAATCGGCGGGGATCGTCGAAAGCAAGCGGGGCATCTCGGGTGGTTACCGATTGAGCAAGGCCCCGGAGAAGATTTCACTCGCGCTCGTGATTCGGCACATCGAAGGGCCGCTCGCGCCGGTGCGGTGCGTCAGCGAGAAGTTTTATGCCCGGTGTTCGTGTCCCGATGAAAGCAAATGCGGCATTCGCAGCGTGATGAAGGAAGTCCGTGACGCCATCGTGGCAATCCTCGAAGGGGTAACGGTGGCGGAACTTTGCGCGCGGGTGAAACAGCTTCAGGGGGTGCATGCGAACCCGCTGGATTACATTATTTGACCTGGCTGCCTTGCGGGAATTCCCGCCACAGCACATCCGCTCTGGCAAAGCGCGCGATACCTAAGCGAAGTAGCGGCAAGACCATCCTCAACTTTTGTTGTTCCAAGGCACCGCCAGCAACTCAATGGCCCGTTGCGCCTCCGT